>OEOE01000007.1_pt1 | contig 39101 bp, 33 predicted proteins | sample 1539681 | NCBI WGS metagenome assembly OEOE01 (sample SAMEA3611561, study PRJEB22512) | activated sludge metagenome | biome: Urban; feature: Wastewater Treatment Plant; material: Activated Sludge | place: Slovenia | collected 2012-09-24
ACGCATTTCATTCTTCGGTACGCTCACCCCCACTTGGACAGCGGCTTCGCTATACCTGTCTCTTATACACATCTAGATGTGTATAAGAGACAGCACTTTAGCCATGTCGAACAATGGTGCTACCAAACCATAGGAAATCCCGCGGTGCGACACACACTCGCCCACTGCATAAATGCGCGGGTCGTAGGTTTGCATGGTGTCATTCACCACAATGCCACGGTTGCAATAAATACCGGCCGATTCTGCCAAAGCGTAATTCGGGCGAATCCCCACTGCCATCACAACCAAATCAGCCGGAATCTCTTGACCATCCTTGAAGCGCACTGCGTTGACGCGGCCATCTTTACCAATCAATTGTTCAGTATCTTTTTTCAGCAGGAACTTTAGGCCTTTAGCTTCCAGATTCTTTTGCAACATTTTGCCTGCGGTCTTGTCCAACTGCCTTTCTAACAGCCATTCATTCTTGTGCACCACGGTCACATTCATGCCCTGAATCTTTAAGCCATTGGCAGCTTCCAGCCCCAGCAAGCCACCGCCAATTACCACTGCATGCTTGTATTGTTTCGCTGCGGTTATCATATCGTTGGTATCTTTGATGTCGCGATAACCCAGCACGCCTTGTAAATCTGCACCCGGAATCGGCAGTATGAAAGGCTTGGAGCCTGTTGCAATCAGTAAACGATCATATTCTGCCTGTGCACCATCTTCTGCATACACGATGCGGTTTTTACGGTCAATTTTGTTAATGCGCGCACTGGTATATAGCGTGATGTTGTTTTCCGCATACCATTCGCGTGTATTCAAAATAATGTCGTCTATGGTCTGCTCGTTCGCCAACACCGGCGATAGCATGATGCGGTTATAGTTTGGATAAGGCTCATCACCAAATACGGTAATATCATAAAAATCGGGCGCGATTTTCAATAACTCTTCAACGGTACGCATACCTGCCATGCCGTTACCAATTACAACCAGTTTCATCTTTTGCATGATATTAAATTCAATGGACAAGAAATAAATCAAAACCAATATGGCAATTTATGTGCCATAGTTAAAACTTGTTATATCTCAATAAGTTGGATATTTATTAACTCAAAAAGGCATCTTAAGATGCGCCGCAAAAGTGCAAACGCACCACTGGGTGATCCAAAATGGTGCGTTTGCAAATCGTGAGACAATTTTAGAATGAAAATTGCCCTGTTACCCAGACAATCTCTTTGTCACCTTTGCGTGCTGCATTTTGCCTTGTTGCGCCATAAACATCACTCTCATTGAAATTGGCATATTCGATTTTGCCCCAAAGACTATCTGTGAACGGGTACATCACACTGGCATCAAACTCGGTACCGTACTTGTCGCCCAGTTTTCCGTTCATCGATTGGTACTTCGTGTCTGCTTTCATCACATGATATTCCGCGTACAGTTTGGCTTTGCCGACTGCTCCTGCAAAAGTAATGAAGGTATCTTCCATCCCTTGACGCGGCGTCACCAGGAAGTGATCCGCCCAGCCTTGGAACAGGTGGTTGGTGCCCAAAGGTGTCTGGAAAGCATATTTTCCACCGTTACTGGAGAGCTTTTCCTGGTCGATCCGGATGGACCACACGTCATACCCGACACCACCGCCCAGCTTGTAGAAATGCGCATCGATTAAATCATTGCCGCCACGATAATCCTGCTGTTTGGCATATTCTGCGGTATACAAGCCTTTCCATTGCGGATTGAAAATATGCACGCCATCCAAGCGTAAACCAAATATTTTGTTGCTGGCATCAGCGTAAGGCACTGCATTGGTGCGTGGTACGTCCGTACTATTACCCAAGCCGTTACCCCCTTGCGCCGCAGTTCCCACAGCAGCCGGATTACCGTTGTTCTGGCTCAGGTTTTCTACATCGGTAAAGTAGGCATAGCCCGTCAGGGATTCTGTCGGCGTGAAGCGGTATTTCACGTTCAACAAATCAATGTTGCCGTCGCGCAATTTGGTATTTACCTGGCGAACCTTGCTAAAATGTGCGGCGAAAATCTCTGTGTCAGGCAAGCTCTTATTGATGATCGAGATACCATCAAACACCTGGGTGTTTTGACGGAAAGCAATGTCGCCGATAAAACGGACGTTGTCCAGATTCACAATTTGGCGGCCCAGACGAACCTTGGTGTTCTTGATGCCCGTCCAGTCCAGATATAACTGGTTGATATCGGTATACCCCGGATCCACAATGTTCGGATACTTGCGCTTATCCGGACTGGAAGCCGTGGTGCCATTATTATGCTCCGGCTGATTCTCGCGACGGTCGTTGGCATTGTCGGTAAACTCATGCACATCAGTCAGTTGTACGCCAAAACTGAAGTTCTTGAACGGGGCTGTCTGCCAGCCGACCAAGGTGCGGGTAGTAAAGGCATAGGCATCTTTCTGCTTGGCGGAAGTCGCCGTTGTACCTTGGTAGGACTCCTGATCCACATGCTCATAACGTGGGCGAATGCTACTTAAAGACTTGCCTTCCTTGATCGCATCCAGCAGCGTGTATTCGTGTTCCGCCTCGGGCGCCTCTTCGGCAAAAGCAATGCCACAAGACCCGCATAAAATAAGGCTTACAGCCATGCTGATCGTTGATTTTCTTAGAAATTGGATTTTATTCATTTCGTTTCCCTGTTAAAAAATAATAAGTTATGCGGCTTTTTTTGCATGGCGTTCATACAGGAAGTGCAAGACTTCCCCGCGCAAGTGGTTGTATTCGGCGTTCTCGGCCAATTCCAGGCGGTTACGCGGACGCGGTAGCGTCACCGGGAGAATTTCGCCAATCGTGGCAGACGGGCCGTTGGTCATCATGACGATGCGATCCGACAGCAGCACGGCTTCATCCACATCGTGCGTCACCATAATGGTCGTGCAGTTGTTCTTGGCCATGATTTTCATCAGCTCATCCTGCAGGTTGGCTCGGGTCAACGCATCCAATGCCCCGAACGGTTCATCCAGCAGCAGCACCTTCGGCTCCATCGCCAAGGCTCGCGCAATACCGACACGCTGCTTCATCCCGCCGGAGATCTCATGCGGCCTTTTTTCCGCAGCATGTGACAATCCTACAAGCTTCAATGCGGAGTAGGTTCTAGCCTCCAACTGCATCTGGGTTTCTGAGCTACCAAAGACGCGCTCAACAGCCAGATACACATTCTCGAAACAAGTCAGCCAAGGCAACAACGAATGGTTCTGAAACACCACCGCACGATCCGGTCCTGGTTTGGCGATTTCGCGCCCTGCACAAAACAGGTGCCCGGAAGTTGGCTGTAATAAACCGGCAACCAGATTGAGTACGGTAGATTTACCACAACCAGAGTGGCCTATGATGGAGATGAATTCGCCTTCACGGATATTCAGGTTGATGTCTTTCAAGGCATTGAAAGACCCTTTTTTGGTGTTGAACGTCATGTTGATGTTTTCCAGCAGCACATAACGCTCTTGCATAATATTATCCACAATTTCTCTCCCTTATTCGTAACTGAATCGTTTTGCCAGTAGCAGTAATCCCTGCTCCAGCAGCAAACCGACAATCCCCACCACAAAAATCGCGATGATGATGTGCTCTACCACCAGGTTGTTCCATTCATCCCACACCCAGAAACCAATCCCTACGCCGCCTGTCAGCATCTCAGCGGCCACAATCACCAGCCAGGCCACGCCAATTGAGAGGCGCACGCCGGTCATCATGTAAGGCAGCACGCTGGGGAACAATATTTTCGTCACAATTTTCCATTCGCTCAGGTTGAGCACTTTAGCCACGTTCATATAGTCCTGCGGCACTTTGGTGACACCTACTGCAGTGTTGATAATCATCGGCCAAATCGCCGAAATGAAAATCACCCAAATTGCGGCAGGATTAGCTGCCTTAAACACCAGCAACCCGATTGGTAACCATGCCAGCGGTGAAACCGGGCGCAGAATGCCGATGATCGGCGAAGCCATTCGCGAAACAAAGCTAAAGCGACCAATAATGAAGCCAAGCGGGATACCTACCAAGGCCGCCAAGCCAAAGCCTAAGCCGACGCGCTGCAGGGAGTTAAGGATGTTCCAGCCAATACCCTGATCGTTCGGACCATTGACATAAAACGGGTCACTAAACAACGCAACCGCTGCATGCCAGGTTTGCACTGGGCCTGGGAAGCCTTGTGTCTGATGTGCAATCAAGCTCCATACTGCAACCATTAACCCCAATCCAATCATAGGTGGCAACAGCCACTCAAAAAATTCCCGCGTTTTGATGGCTAACGCATTCGTGGCCTCTTTAGGTGCTACAGATGCTTTCTCTACTACCGCGTCATTAGCAGCGCTTGCGCTGACTTTGCCCGGTAGATTGGGTTCTGGTTGTTTAATAGTGTCGGTCATACCGCCCTTACTTTCTTTTTTCATTACGACTACGCTCATGGCATCATCCTTTGGTTAATTGCTGGCAATGCCCGCCCAAATGGGGGCACCTCACTTATGCCTTGATCTTAAACCCTGCAGCATAAGCGGCAGGATTGCTGCCATCCCAAACAATGCCATCCATCAGTTTGGAAGAACGCATTTCATTCTTCGGTACGCTCACCCCCACTTGGACAGCGGCTTCGCTATACAGGGCAATCTGATTGACTTTTTTCGCGATCCCCAAGTAATCAGGATCGGATTTCAGCATACCCCAGCGCTTGTGCTGGGTAAGGAACCACATACCATCAGACAGGTATGGAAACGGCACTGCACCGTCATTGAAGAATTTCATGTAGTTCGGATCTTTCCATTTCTTGCCGATGCCATTATCGTAATCGCCCAGAAAGCGGCCCAGAATCACATCTTTTGGAGCATTCACATAAGCTTTACCGGAAATCAGCTCGGCCACTTTGGCACGGTTGGCTGTCGCATCAATGTACTTGCTGGCTTCCAGCACTGCCATGATAATGGCGCGTGCAGTGTTGGGATTCTTCGCCACAAACTCAGCCGTGGTACCCACTACTTTTTCCGGGTGATCGGTCCAGATGTCCTGCGAAGTTGCAACTGAGAACCCAACCTTGTCGTAAATGGCACGTGCATTCCAAGGCTCACCCACACAGTAGCCATCCATATTGCCGATACGCATGTTGGCTACCATTTGTGGCGGCGGCACCACGATGTTCTTCACATCCTTTACCGGATCAATCCCATTGGCTGCCAGCCAGTAGTTCAGCCACATCGCATGGGTGCCGGTCGGGAAAGTCTGCGCAAACGTATAGTCGCGGTTCTCATTCTCCATCACGCGTTTCAGACTCTTGCCGTCTTTCACACCCTTTTCTTTCAACTGGTTGGAAAGCGTAATACCTTGGCCATTATTATTCAGTGCCATCAATACAGACATATCCTTCTGCTTACCACCAACACCCATCTGCACGCCATAAATCAAGCCATACAGCACATGCGCAGCATGCAACTCGCCATTCACCAGCTTGTCGCGCACAGCAGCCCAGGAAGCCTCTTTGGAAGGCACGATTTTAATGCCATATTTTTTATCGAAGCCCATCTCGGCAGCCACGACGATAGGTGCACAATCAGTCAGTGGAATGAAACCGATTTTGACCTCGGTGATTTCAGGCGCATCTGATCCAGCCGCCCAAGCATTTGTGCGAATACCCATCGGTACGATATTCATCATGGCTGCAGCCCCGAATGCGCCTGCGACGGCCTGTTTGAAGAAGCCTCTGCGGCTTGCGTTGACAGACTCACTGGCAGATTGGATTTCTGAAGTTGTTTTGCTCTTTTTACTCATATTGGCTCCTTAAGTTGCACAAAATAAAAAGGCGTCCTGACGATGTAGCAAAACCATGTGCCACATCATCAAGACGCCGTTGTCTTTACTAAAAACGGAATACCGTCCTTGGTATCCCTTTATCATGCATCACCCGCCTTTGGGGATGCAGATTTACTACTGTGTGTTACAGAATCAACATTCTCGCCGCATCAATCAACTGGTGTGACAAGTCTGCCAACTTCATGTTCTTTTTCATCGCCATACTGCGTAATAAGCTGTATGCCTCATCTTCATCCAAATTACGCTGCCTCATCAGCAAGCCTTTCGCCTGCTCCACTACTTTGCGCTCTTCCAGCTTCATCTTGGTCAGAGCTAACTCTTCGCGCAAATTGTTAAATTCTTCAAATCTTGCAATGGCCGCATCTATCACAGGGGTCAACCTTTCTGTGGGAATATTACCAACCACATAAGCGCTTACTCCAGCCTGAGTTGCAGTCCGGATTTTTTCCTTATCCCCGTCATGCGTAAACATCACAACAGGACAAGCCGCATTCATGGTCATCACACATACATTTTCCAGGGCATCGCGATTCGGTGACTCTGTGTCGATAATCACCACATCCGGCTTAAGGTCGTGGCACTTACTTTCGATTTCGATCGAATTTTTAATGTGCGCAACGACCTGATAGCCATTCTCTACCAGCGATTGCTTGAGAGGTTTGCTGCGACCCGGCTCATCGTCAACTATCATTACCCTTAACATACCTAACGGTTAGCAAGCCCCGTGCCATGATGGGATATGAAATATAACATATTGATAAAATTGATATAATTTTTAATGTTGCACTTGAATTATAAATTTTCTAGCCACCTGAACACGCACAAAAAATGTGCGCATGCTCTGAAAAAAAGCGCACACTTCCGACTCTTTCTCAATATACCGACTTAGATGAGCGTTACTTTTTCCAGATAATCCGGCACGCACACATCCCAACTCAGCTGCTCCTCTATGCGCAAACGCAATGCATCGGAAGCAGCAGGCTCGCCATGTACGATAAACGTTTGCTTGGGCGGATTCTCAAAGTGCTTCAGCCAGGCAACAATCTCAGTAGCATCGGCATGGGCGGAAAGGTTGTCTATGATGTCCACTTCGGCGCGTATCGGCACGTACTCGCCGTGGATCTTAATCTCGCGGGCACCATCCAGCATAGCAGCACCACGCGTGCCGCCCGCCTGGAAACCGGAGAACAGGATGGTATTGCGCGCATCCGGTGCAATTTCTTTCAGGTGATGGACTACACGCCCGCCGGTGGCCATGCCGCTACCCGCCAAGATAATCATCGGACCTTTGCGTGTGTTCAGGCTTTTGGATTCTTCGATGCTGGTGACAATGCGAGCGGTACGACACATCGCTTCCGATTGCTCTGGTGTGAGCCTGTGATCCCCCGAATGATTATCAAATACCGCAGTCGCTGCTTCCGCCATCGGGCTGTTCAGGAAAACCGGCAAATCGGCTGGAATGCGGTGCTGTTTTTTCAGTAGATGAATGCAGTACAACAAGGTCTGCGTCCGACCGACCGCAAAAGTCGGGATAATTACCTTTCCGCCGCGCTGGATGGTGCGGTTGATGACCGCGTCCAGCTTATCCAGCGGGTCGGCAGGGTCATGCGTGCGGTTGCCATAGGTGGATTCGACCACTAGATAATCCGCATTCTTGACCGTAGCTGGTGCGCTCATAATCAAATCGTTGAACCGCCCCAGATCGCCAGAAAACAGGATAGAGGTATCGTCTTCCGTAATGTAGGCCATCGCTGCACCGAGGATATGCCCGGCAGGCAGCAGTTGCAGCCGTAGTGCGGCGCCAAACGATTGTTCCTTGAACATCTCGATAGCATGTAATTGTTGCAGGCTGCGCTCCGCATCCTCTCGCGTATACAGCGGCAGAGCCGGCTTATGCTTGGATAAGCTGTGCCTGTTGTTGTACTCGGCTTCCTCTTCCTGCAGCTTGGCGCTGTCAAGCAGCAGAATCTCACACAACTCTTTGGTGCCGGAGGTGCAGTACACCGGCCCTTTAAACCCCTGCTTGACCAGCAAAGGCAAATAGCCACTATGGTCGATGTGCGCATGGGTCAGCACAACCGCATCTATGTCTTTGGGGGCGAACGGCAATGCACTCCAGTTACGCAGCCGCAACTGCTTGAAGCCTTGAAACAGGCCGCAATCCACTAGTATGTTCTTGGTGCGGCTCTGGAGCAAATACTTGGAGCCTGTCACCGTGCCGGTAGCACCTAGAAACTGTAGTTGCATAAGGCCCCTTTCATTTAGTTGGCGAGTCATTCGATAAACATAGTGCCATGTATTTGAAGTCTAGAACCATCCCTAACAGTAAGCAAGAGGCTTAAAAGCCAAGTCCATGAGTACAACCTGTATCGCTTTAACTGACTGAGCAAATAGAGGATAAGAATAAAGTTATATTGCTTTTAGCAACAACATCTACCTTGACGAAGGTAAATCAAGAAAAGCAGCAATACTGAACCTTTTATCTTCTGGCACTCTCAAAGTTAGAGTGCTAAAATACGACTGCTTTTAAAAGGAGATGACCTATTAACGCTTTGACTATTCCGTCTATTGCATCACTTGATAGCTTCGACCATTATGTTCGCGTTATCAAGAACTTCCCTGTATTGAGCGCGGAGGAAGAGTATGAGTACGCCACGCGCCTTAAACAACATAATGACCTAGAAGCAGCGCAAAAGCTGATTCTCTCTCACTTGCGTCTGGTAGTCAGCATCGCACGCGGCTACATGGGCTATGGTATCCCGCAAGCCGACTTGGTGCAGGAAGGTAACATTGGCCTAATGAAAGCCGTAAAACGCTTCGACCCGGAACGCGGCGTGCGTCTGGTCTCATTCGCCATGCACTGGATTAAAGCCGAAATCAACGAATACATCGTGCGCAACTGGCGCCTGGTGAAAACTGCTACGACCAAGGCGCAACGCAAGCTATTCTTCAACTTGCGCAGCATGAAGCAAAGTTTTGAAGCCCTGCATCAGGACGAGATCAACCATATCGCGCAAGAGTTGAATGTGAAACCGGAAGAAGTCGTGGAAATGGAGTATCGCCTGAACGGTCAGGAGATTTCACTGGATGCGAATGTGGATGAGGATGGCGAGGAGGTATTCAGCCCCATCGCCTACCTGGCGGATGAAAGTCCGGAGCCTTCGACCGCCCTGGAAAATGCTCAGACCGAGATGCTGCAGACACGCGGTCTCACCACTGCGCTGGAAAGCTTGGACAGCCGCAGCCGCCGCGTGCTGGAAGCACGCTGGCTGAACGAAGGCGAGAATGCCACCTTGCATGATCTGGCTGCCGAATTCGGTGTTTCTGCAGAACGCATCCGCCAGATTGAAGTAAAGGCAATGCAGAAAATCAAACAGCAGCTGTTGAGCGCGCAATAAGCCTCGCACGTGCATTCATTAGTGATAATGATGCTCTGAAAGCCAAGCAGGATGCGGTTTACAAGCCGATTGATACGCTAATGAAGCAAATTTGGCCCAAAGAAAAAGCCGCAGTTGTCTGCGGCTTTTTTATTTCATCCAGAGATTAGGCGACTTTCTGCTCGTTCTCATTCTCAAACGCCAGCGCATTGGTCATGTGCTGGCGCAACACTTTCAAATCTTCCATCTGGGCACGAATGCTCTTCTCGATGCTTTCCAGCTCGGTGATACGGTCTTCCAGTGTATCGGTTGCCTTATAGATGCGCTTGATGCTTTCCAGACGGCGGCGCAATTGCAGCTGATGCTCACGCACCTGCGATTCCATTGGTGCAATCACAGCTTTTAGCCAGTTCTCCACATCGCGGTTGGCGACTTCATACACATGGATCACGCGGCTGGCCAAGGTTTCGAAAAACTTGCTGGTCAGCGTCATCTTCTCATTGGCAATCATGTTGAAGGTGGTGTTGAACTGTTCTTTATAGGCACGCTCCAGCTTGGCCAGTTCCTTCTGGTACCGCAGGGTGGAAAACGCGGGTGGTTCAGATTTACGCAAGCCATGCTCCTTGGAAAACTTGTCGTACATCACGTCCATCATCTTCTTGATTTCATCAATCTGCGCGTCAGATTGCACCAGACGCCCTTTCAATTCCACAAAGAAGCTGTCCATAGCCTCGCGAATCTGCTTGGTAAAACTGGCAGCTACCATTGATTCACGCGTGTTATGCACTTTCATCTTCAGGGCTTCCATGCCCAGCAAGGTGAACAGTTTGTTAGTCTGCTGCGAGAACACACTGCGTAAAGCCTGAAAGCGCTGCAGCCCTTTCTCGAAGTTTTCCTTATCCACTTTCACCTTGTTCATCATATGCTCGACCACGTCTTCGTTCTTGCCACGCAGGCCGCGCAATTCTTCCAGCTGATCCACCACTCCGGTAACGCGGGATTCCAGAATCATATTGGAGTTGTTAACCAAGTCTTCCAGCTCATTCTTGGTATTGTCACGCACGATCTCTTTTTTGGAAGGGATCAGTTCGTCCGATAACGCCTTTTCCAGCTCAGGCAAGCGACTTTGCTTCAACAGCGCAGCATCCCCATTCACTTTTGCCAGCAGACCTTTCTGCGCAGAAGTTGGAAAAATCTGCTTGGACTCAAGACCCAGCAAGTCAGCGGTTACCTTAACCTGTTTGGTAATTTCCTTCTCGATCTCAGCCTCGTTCTTGAGCTCGTCCCACAAACCATCAATCTTGTTCAGTACCGCCAGGCGGCCTTTTTGCTTCCAGCGTGTACCGCTAATGTATTGGCGCCAGACGTCAATCTCGGACTTGGTTACGCCCGTGTCCGCCGCCAGGATGAACAGTACAGCATGCGCATTGGGTAGCATGTTCAGCGTCAGTTCAGGCTCGGTACCGATCGCGTTCAGCCCCGGTGTATCCAGAATCACCAGCCCCTGCTCCAGCAATGGGTGCGGAAAATTGATGATGGCGTAACGCCAGCACGGGATATCAATCGTTTTCCCGTCCTTGTTGACATGCAGCGCATCTTCCTCGCTGTTGGGGTCATACAGGCCGTATTTTTCAGCTTCTTCCAATGTGACAGTTTTGGTACCGCTCACCTCTTTGAAAGCTTCTGCCATGCTGTTATTAGAGCTCATATCGAACTCCACCAACTTCCACTCATCCGGATAACGCTTGTATTCGGTGGTGGTTGCATCCATGGCGCGGGTTTCGATAGGCAGCAGCTGGATAGAACTGGGCTTGGATGGGTCATACAGCAGTTCTGTCGGACACATAGTGGTGCGCCCGGCGCTGGATGGCAACAAGCGCTGACCGTAATCCGCGAAAAATACCGCATTGATTAGCTCGGTTTTGCCACGGGAGAACTCCGCCACAAACGCCACATTCAGCTTATCTTCACGCAGGCGCTCCAGCAGGCCGCCAATGCGTTGTTCAATCTGCGCATCGTTCAGCTCCTGCTCATTCAGCCAGCTGCGGTAATCGCAAATGCTGTCCACCAGCGCTTTCCGCCATTCGGAATAAGCGGCAAACTGGCTTGCTAATTTATTTTCGGCCATCCATGTCCCCAAACTTGGCTGCTTTTATGGTACCTATACTTTATCATGTAGCACAAATTATTCAAATAAATCAGCAGGATTAAGTCACTGATTTTAAGTAGCTTCTGACAGGTGGTCGTTTTTTTGCGACAAACGGTTAATTCCTGTGATTATTTTATCAACGTATAGCCAGAACGTGAGATGAGGAATCGCATCTGCTATCATTTCGGATTATCAATCTATTGAATGAAGCCATGCCTGAAACACCGCATCCTACGGACATCCGCCTGCACCAAGCATCCCGGTTGCTGGAGATCCATTTTGACAACGGTACCGAATGCATGTTGAGCTGCGAATTCTTGCGTGTTTACTCCCCCAGCGCCGAGGTGCGCGGCCACGGTGCCGGGCAGGAGATCCTACAAACCGGCAAAGAAGATGTGAACATTACCACAATCGAACCGGTTGGCAATTACGCGGTCAAGCTGACATTCAGCGACGGCCATGATACCGGCCTGTATTCATGGGATTACCTGTATCATCTGGCTGTGCACTACGAACCGATGTGGATGGATTATATTGCTAAACTGGAAGCCGTGGGCCACAAAAGAAAGGCATCATCATGAGCGAAAACAAAACCACGCATTTCGGTTACCAGACCGTTGATGAGAACGAAAAACAGGCCAAAGTCGGCGCGGTTTTTCATTCCGTCGCGCACAATTACGACATCATGAACGATGTGATGTCCGCCGGCCTGCATCGCTTGTGGAAGCGTTTTGCGGTGGACATCAGCGGTGTGAAACAAGGTGACAAGGTGCTGGACATCGCGGGCGGCAGCGGCGATTTGTCCAAACTGTTCGCGCAGAAAGTCGGTAAGGAAGGCAAAGTCGTGCTCACCGACATCAACGCCAGCATGCTAGGCGTTGGGCGCGACCGCATGATAGACGCCGGTCTGAGCATCCCCGCCACGCAATGCAATGCGGAGAAACTGCCTTTCGCCGATGGCACTTTTGACTGCGTGATCGTGGCTTTTGGCCTGCGCAACATGACGCACAAGGACATCGCGCTGAAAGAGATGCAGCGCGTGCTCAAGGTGGGCGGGCGCTTGCTGGTGCTGGAGTTTTCAAAAGTCTGGAAGCCGCTGGAAAAGGTCTATGACACGTATTCCTTCAAACTGCTGCCGCTCATGGGAAAACTGATCGCGAAAGACGAAGCCAGCTACCGCTACCTGGCCGAATCCATCCGCATGCACCCGGACCAGGAAACCTTGAAGCAAATGATGCTGGACGCCGGGTTTGACCGCGTGGATTACCATAACCTCAGCGCAGGTGTGGTTGCGCTACACAAAGGTGTCAAATGCTGAAACCTGTGATTACGCGTTTTTTGCAGCATCTTTGTGCGCAAAACACCTGGGCCAAGCCACACCTGCTACCGCACGCGGGCAAAACTATCCGGTTTGATTTCGTGCTCGCCAAGGCCAGTTTGACCATCCTGGAAGACGGCAGCCTGGGTATGGCAGGTGAAACAGCCTCCCCAGAAGCCAGTATCCATGCGCCTCCCAGCCTGATGCTCAGAGTGCTCGCCAACAACCAAGCCGCTAAAAAAGAATTGCGCATCGAAGGTGACACCGCGCTGGCGGCCGATTTCGCCAAAGTGTTGCAGCACATGCGCTGGGATTACGCAGACGACCTTTCCAAAGTGGTTGGCGACATTTCTGCCGATAAGATCAGCACTTTTGCCCAAAAATCCGCCACAGAAACCAAACGTCAGATCACCAACCTTGCCGACATGCTGGCGGAATACTGGCAGGAAGAAGTGCCGGTTCTTGCCAAAAAGCGACAGATCGATGCCTTCAACGCCAGTGTGGATGCGCTTGTTAGCGATATGGACAGACTGGAAAAACGATTGGAAAAACTCACCCAAAAACACGCACAGAAAAACCTTCACTAATGCATTATTTCAGGCTTCTACATATTTTTGCGGTACTGCTGTGGTATCGGCTGGATGAATTCATCGCCGAGCGCCCTGCTTTCAAACCGCTACATATCATCATCCGCGTACTGATGTTCTGGCGCCACCCCGCAGAATCTCGTGGAACAAGGTTGCGCAAGGCATTGGAAAGCCTTGGGCCGATTTTTGTGAAATTCGGGCAAGTACTTTCCACGCGCCGTGATTTGCTACCGCCGGATGTAGCGGAAGAGCTAGCCAAACTGCAAGACCGCGTGCCACCGTTCGAATTCGATAGCGTGAAAGTCAGCATAGAAGCAGCATTCGAGACGCCTTTGCAGTCGATTTTCCCGGTATTCGAGCAAACACCAGTGGCCAGCGCATCGGTCGCGCAGGTGCATTTTGCCGAACTGGCAGATGGAAAGCCGGTGGCCGTGAAAGTGCTGCGCCCCAATATTGAAAAAACCATCCGGCGCGATATTCGCCTGCTCAAAACGCTGGCATGGCTGCTGCAAGCCGTTTCCAGCGAAGGCAAGCGTCTGAAGCCGCAAGAGATCGTAGATGAGTTCGCGCGCCATACCGAACACGAGCTGGATTTGACACTGGAAGCCGCCAATTGCAGCCAGTTGGCGCGCAATTTCACCGACAAGCGCCTGCTGATTCCAGAAGTATATTGGGATTTCTGCCGCAAAGACGTGATGACCATGCAGCGCATGCATGGGACGCCCATCAGCCAGATCGACACCCTGCGCGCCAAAGGGATCGACATCACCAAACTGGCGCACGACGGGGTGGAGATATTCTTCACGCAGGTGTTCCGCGATGGATTTTTCCATGCCGACATGCACCCTGGCAATATCCAGGTGGCGGATGATGGCCGCTATATCGCGCTGGATTTCGGTATCATGGGCACGCTGAACGACAATGACAAATACTATCTGGCGCGCAATTTCCTCGCTTTTTTCAACCGCGATTACCGCGATGTCGCCGTAGCGCATATCGAATCGGGCTGGGTGCCAGCTGACACAAATGCGGATGAACTGGAGACTGCCGTACGCGCCATCTGCGAGCCTATCTTTGACAAGCCATTGAAAGAAATCTCATTTGGCCGCACGCTGCTAAGCCTGTTCCAGATGTCGCGCCGCTTTGGCGTCAATATCCAGCCACAGCTCATCATGCTGCAGAAAACGATGTTGAATATCGAAGGTTTGGGCCGTGATTTGGACCCGGATATTGATTTGTGGCAGACCGCCAAACCTTTCCTGAAGCGCTGGATGAGCGAACAAGTGGGCTGGCGCAGTATCGCCAAGAACCTCAGAAAAGAGCTGCCATTTATCCTGAAAACCGCGCCGCAAATGCCACGACTGCTGCATCAATACCTGACGCAGCAATCGCAGAACAGCCCTGATCTGTCTACCATTGTGCAATTGCAAACGTTAGTGGAAAATCAGCGGCAGCAACTACTCTGGCAAAAACGGTTAATCTGGACTATATTGCTGCTGGTATTAATGCAAATTATTTTAAGTCTTTATCTATTTTGGGGGAGCTGATATGAAAAAAACCGCACTATTACTGGGCTTGGCGATTGCTCTGGCTTCCGGATTTGCACAGGCAGGTACGCTAGCAGGCTTGTGGAAAAGTTTTGATGACAAAACCAACAAACCGCGCTCGCTCATCCGTATTAGCGAGCATAACGGCGAATATAGTGCTGTGGTGGAAAAAGGCCTGCTGGCTACCGATACCGGCGAAGCGGTTTGTGATAAATGCACCGATGAGCGCAAAGGTCAGAGAATCGTCGGCATGACGATCGCCAAAGGCTTGAAAGAGACCAAGCCGAACCTGTACGAAGGCGGCAAAATCCTCGATCCGGAAAACGGCAAGGAATACAAATGCAAAATGATGCTGGATGAAAACGGCAACAAGCTGGAGGTGCGCGGCTTTATCGGCATCTCCTTGCTGGGCCGTTCACAAAACTGGGTAAGAGAAGAATAATCACTTACATACGCGCACATTCATTATTGGTTTGATTGGCTTGCGATCCAAGCGGGACGCGGCTTCCAGAGCATCCAAAATGATAATGAAGTTACAACGGATAAAAAACGGGGTTTTTAAGCCCCGTTTCATTTTTGGTCAACAGCTTATTTTTCCTGCGAGTAACGCCAGTAACTGAACGCCAAGAAAGCGTACAACGCCACAGTTGACCAGCCCAATGCGTTAATCGGCCCGGTTAGCTGGAAGTGCAAAGCCACGCCCAAACCAATCAGCATCGTAAGGAAGAATCCTTTCACAATCGCGCGTTTGGCTTCCGAATTCGGCGTATCACTCGCAAACCACAGCACAGCGGCATAAGTCAGTATTGCGCTGCCAAACAAGCGCGCCATGAATGTGCCCGCCTCGTTCAACTCCACCTCGGTATAGAACGATAGAATCATGGCAGGCATCAGCAGAAAACCCAACCCGAAAACCAAAGCAATAATGGCGTGTATTTTTAGAAATGTATTCAATGGCATGATAATCTCCCTTGTTGATGTATATTGTTTGTATTGCAGCTCATTTTTGCATAGACAACCGCATGTTTTCAAAGAACGATTTTCTATATCAATCAATGCCCTTAGATTGATTTAGCCATTGCCGTCTGCTATGCTCGTGCCTTCGAATCTGCGCTGTATTTAAGGGGGAAAGTTGTGCTGCTCTGGTTTGTCATAGGCTATTTGTTGATTTCAATCGGCATCGGTCTTGTTGCTGCCACGCGCGTACACAACACCAAAGATTACGCCGTTGCCGGACGCCATTTGCCCTTACCCGTAGTCACAGCTACCGTATTCGCCACCTGGTTTGGCGCCGAAGCTGTTTTTGGCGTCTCTGCCACCTTTGTGCAAGAAGGGGTGCATGGCATCGTGGCAGACCCGTTTGGCTCCAGCATGTGCCTGATTCTGGCAGGGATCTTCTTCTCCACCATGCTGTACAAGCTCAACATCATCACCTTGGGCGATTTCTACCGCATGCGCTACAACCGAACAGTAGAAATATTAACGACTGTCGCCATCGTAGTTTCCTACATGGGCTGGGTCGCTGCACAGATCAAGGCGTTGGGACTGATCTTCAACATGATCACCCAAGGCGCGGTCAGTGAACAGGCCGGCATGATTCTGGGGATGGCCATCGTGCTTACCTACACCACGCTCGGCGGCATGCTCTCGGTTGCCGTGCTGGATTTCGTGCAGATGATCGTAGTGATAGGCGGCTTGCTGTTCATCGGCTATACCGTTTCCGGCATGACCGGTGGCGTGGCCCCCGTCATCGAACACGCACGCCAGGCCGGCAAGCTGGATTTCTGGCCCAAAGGTGACATCTGGGCATGGATTACCTTTATCGGCACCTGGATGACCATGATGCTCGGCAGTATTCCGCAACAGGACGTGTTCCAGCGTATTACCTCGGCCAAATCCGCCAAGGTTGCGCTGTGGGGCAGCATTTTGGGAGCATCCATCTACTTCTGCTTCACCTTCGTGCCCATGTTCATTGCCTATGCGGCCACACTGGTAGACCCTGGCGTATTCGGCAAGCTGGTAGTAGATGACTCCCAGCGCGTATTGCCCACACTGGTACTGGAGCATATGCCTTTGTTTGCGCAAATCATTTTCTTTGGCGCGGTACTCTCTGCCATCATGAGCTGCTCTTCTGCAACCCTGCTAGCACCTTCTGTTACCTTTGCCGAGAACATCGTTAAAGGCTTTATGCCGCACATGACCGACCATGTATTCTTGCGTGTCATGCGCTTCTGCTTGGTAGGCTTCGCCATCATGGTGTTGCTGTATGCGCTCAATTCGGAAAATTCCATCTTCGGCATGGTAGAAAGCGCCTACAAGATCACGCTGGCCGGTGCATTCGTGCCGTTACTGTTTGGCGCATTCTGGAAACGCGCCACCAGCCAGGGCGCGCTGGCAGCCATTATCGGCGGCATTTCCACCTGGGTACTGATTGAAGTCATGGTGGGCGATGAAAGCCTGATTCCACCACAAATGATAGGACTGGGCGTCAGCATGATTGGCATGATACTTGGCTCATTGCTGCCGCAGTGGGTGGGTAAGCACGACCTTCCACAGGAGCCTGGCTACCTGCACCGGCACGCGTCCTCCGAGCATAACATCAGCTAGCCTGTTGGCAACACTCGCAGAAAAAGGTTGAGCGCTGACCTAGCCGGATATTGCGAATCGCGCTGCCGCAAGCTCTGCAAGGTTCTCCTGCACGACCATAAACAAAATACGTTTGCTGGAAATAACCGGGATTGCCATCGGCGCCAAAGAAATCGCGCAAACTGCTCCCGCCTGCGGCCAATGCATCTTGCAAGGTCTGCTTGATGGTGATTACCAGTTCTCCGCATTGCTGCGGACTGAGCTTCCTAGCGGGTGTTTGCGGGTGTATGCCCGCGCGAAACAAGGACTCGCTGGCGTAAATGTTCCCCACACCCACCACCAGGTGGCTATCCATGATGGCCAGTTTGATAGCCGTATTACGGCTGGCTAGCTGCGCATGCAGATAGGCCGCATCAAAAGCGTCAGAAAGAGGCTCTGGCCCAAGTGCAGCAATCAAGGGATGCGTTTCCGGATGCTCGCCCGCCCACAATACCGCACCAAAACGCCGTGGATCACGCAGCCGCATTACCCGTCCGGAATCGAAAAGTAGATCAAAATGATCATGCTTTTCGGGCGGACTATCGCACGCCAGCAAACAAATGCGGCCAGACATGCCAAGATGCAGCAGTAACGTCCCTGTATCAAAATTGGCTAGAATATATTTGGCGCGGCGTCCCAGTTTTTGCAAACGCTGGCCGGGCAAAGTGCTTTCCAAATGCTTCGGGATAGGCCAGCGCATGCCAGCATGGCGAATGATAACCTGCTTTACCGTTTGTCCGATCAGCGGCGTCAACCCGCGCCGCGTAATCTCGACCTCCGGCAACTCCGGCATGGTTATTGGAGATTCAGTGGCGGATTCAGCATATTAAACCCGACATCATTGGAGAAGTGAAAAACCAAGCCTTCGTCTGCACGTGCCAACAGAAGCTCTGGCGCCTCCCCGATTTTGTCAAAATGGATTTTTCTTCCATCCTTGAGCACCACGTCAAACCCCGGATAGCTTGCCTTTCTGTCTGGTTTGTAAAGCTCGACAGAACCGGCTTGCGCATGCACCCATGCAGCATCCAGCCATTCATTCAGTTCATTCTGTGTCGGCTTGGCCTTAGCCAGGCTGACTTTCCACTGCCCATTTTCCAGGTGCATATCCAACCCACCCTTTTCCTGCCATTGCTCCAGGTTAGAAAAGGCAAATCCAATAATCTGCTTGCTGTCTGCAGGGGATAGCGGGGCTTTGTCTACCATCTCGATCGACTGTGTCGCGGCCGCCTCGGCATAATTCGTCGGCAACAAATAAACTGCGCCCTGATAAGCCACGTACTGTTCTTCACTCACCGGATTATGCGTACCGAACACAAACACTTGCTCGCCTGTACTATTAGTAAGCTTTAAGCGGATCCGCGGGTTATCCAATCCATATTTACTCGGATCGTCTACTGGCAGTTTCTCCAGGCTCTTCGCCGCAATGATTGACAGGATACGATTCACCGATGCCAAGTCTGCCCGCACTTTGTATGGAGCCGTCATACGCCAGAAACCGTCAATCTTTTCAAAAGTAACGGGCGCCTGAGTTGGAAACTCGACTTTAATCTGGGTAAAGTCTGCCAACCTTAAAGTAGAAAGCTCATATTCCTTTGTCTCGGAAACCTGTTGGGGCTGCATGTAGAGGAAAGCGACAATTCCCGCCACGATAGCCAGCAATACCAGGTTGAGTATCCATCTTTTTTTCATAACCAACCCGCCCCTAGGCTTTCTTGCGTTTCCACCATAGCCAGATGCCAAGTAACATCAGAATGGCCGGAATGATGTACTGCGTACCGTAACCCACCATCAATGCACTGACAGACCCCTGAGGAATCGTGACATTCATATCTTTAAGCGGCATGGGCTGAATGGTGATGAGGTTATCGTCACCTGCCAGCCAATTGATAATATTGGCGCCGAAATCCAGATTGCCGAAAGTCGTAATATAAGTGTTCGATAAGAAATTGGCATTGCCCACCACCACCACACGCTGCCCTTTTTTGCCATACTGCCTTTCCAAGGCCAGGGCGATGGTAATCGGGCCGGGTTTATCCTTCTTATTGTCAAATATCACCTTTTGGCGTTCGCCACCATTGAAGATAGGTTCAGTTTCCAGCCAACCTTTTTGTCCAACCTCCACCAGACGCGCCACCTTCCAGCCTAGTTCATATGAGGCATGGGCATCCACTTCACGCGCTTCGGGATACATCGTGCCATACTGGAAAGTACGGGTAATCGGGTGATCGCCATAGGCACTGCTAAAAGCATTTTTTGCATCATATTTGTACTGGCTGGCAGACATGTCTACCACCATGCCTTTGGAAACGGTCATCCCTAAATAATCGGCTGCTGATTTCAGGCCATGCAGATTGTCATCATCCAGCAACCATAACACGTTACCACCGGCCTCAATATATTCCAGGACCTTTTTAGACTCCACCTCATTCAAGTCAAGCTTAGGTGCAGCAATCACCAGCATAGAGCCATTCGCAGGCACTGCTTGGGCCAGCATTAAATTCACATTGGCAAATTTAAACCCTTTGGATTCAAGCACTTTGCCAAACTCTCCCATGTCATGATTCTTCACGCCTTGCAGATTACGTTCTCCGTGGGTATCCAGAAACATGATAGGCCGCGCGTTAGAGCGAGACAGTCGCACTAGTAAATTGGTCATTTCCTGCTCAGCAAACGGTGGAGTAATATGCTCTGTACGTTTGTTATATTCCACCACCACTTCACCGTCCACCTTAATACTGGCCTCCTGTGCCAGTTTAGGCTCCTCGGTAGGACTAATGAATTTCAGATAGATATCCGGCTTGACACGCTGATAGCGGCTCACAAAATCCATCATGCCTTTTCTGAAAGTGTCGCCATTGTTTGGGTCATCCTTGGAGGCAAATACCGTCAGATTGACAGGACCTTTCATTTGCTTGAGTACATCCACACTACCCTTCGTCAGCATATTGCGGTTAGCCTGGGTAATGTCTTTGGCGACATGGTACTGACTGCTCAGGTACGCCAGCAAAAATATCAATACCAGAAACACCACGACAAAAAAGCTGTTTTGCACCAACAGTTGAAAGCGCAATTTGTTATTAATCTTCATACTGTTAAACCTGTTAACCTCTTAATCTGTCTGCGTCCAGGCGACGTACCGTCAACACCAAAAATGTAGTGATGAATAGCACAAAATACGCCACATCGGCAGTGTCAATCAGCCCGCGCGAGAAGCTCTGGAAATGTCGCATCAAGGATAAATAAGATACCGTGTTACTTGGATCACCCGCCAGAAACCTGTCCAGGATCATCAACGCAAACAAGGCGATGAACGTCAGGATCGCCGCCACGACTGGCTGCGAGGTCAGGCTGGAGAAATACAGCCCTAATGCACTAAAGCTGGCCACCAGCAAAACCAGACCTATCGTATTCGCAACAATAAAACCAAAATCGATTTCTGCCCATAGATTCAGCATAGACATCATCGCCGCCAGGTAGAAAATGACTAGGCTCAGGAAGACCACTAGACCAACAAACTTACCCAGCACGATTTCCGTGATAGATAGAGGAGCACTGAACAAGAACGGCAAGGTCTGGCTGCGACGCTCCTCCGAAATCAGACGCATGGAAAGCAGCGGCACAGAGAACAGCATAATGAACGAAGCCAGCCCATACAACGCCTTACCCACAAATGCTGTAACCCCTTCCCGCTCAGCCGGACGGATTGCCCCAGACATCACATCGAAATAGTTACCAACGGAATTGGTGAAATACAGCCCGAAAATAAAACTCAGGATCGCCATGATCGCCCACCCTAACGGTGACGCAAACATGCTTTTCAGCTCTTTTCTGACAATGTTGAAAATCATAATACTTACCCTAAACCCGCTTGATTAAGCCGCTTCTACTGCAGCGTCATGAAAGGTCAATTGTACAAACACATCTTCTAGACTGGTCTGGTCAGGCGCAATCTGGTACAAGCCCCATTTGTGTTTGACCGAGGCTTTAACAATCTCTTCGCTGGGATTCTCGCCCTCGGCAAAACGCACTCGCACCATACCGCCTTCCAGCAGCTCTGCCTCCGTCACACCCTGGATTTGCAGCAGCGCATCCATGTTCGGCGCCTGATAAAAGCCTACCAGCAGCTTGTTGCCAAGACGGCTGCGCTTCAACACATCAATACCGCCATTAAATACTAGCTTACCCTTGTCAATGATTTGCACGTGGTCGCACACCATTTCCACTTCCGGCAGAATGTGTGTGGACAAAATGACACTATGCTCCTTGCCAATTTCCTGGATAAGTGCACGAATATCACGAATCTGGATCGGATCCAACCCCACGGTAGGCTCATCCAGAATCACCACCATCGGGCTATGGATGATCGCTTGGGCAATCCCCACACGTTGTTGGTACCCATTGGACAGATTCTCGATCAGGCGCTTGCTCATGTGGCTCAATCCGCAACGCGCTTTGGCATTCTCCACCGCTTTCTTGATATGCTTGCCGCTGACGCGATGCAGGCGGGCAGCAATAGTCAGATATTCATCTACCGTCAGTTCTTTGTACAAAGGGCGCATTTCCGGCAGGTAGCCGATTAGCGCTTTGGCCTCCTTCGGGCTCTCGATCATATCGATGCCGCAAATCTTGACACTGCCAGCGCTGGGTGCCAGATTACCAGTCAGCATTTTCATGGTCGTAGATTTACCAGCGCCGTTAGGGCCAAGAAAACCCAGCACCTCTCCCTGCTTAAGGTTAAAACTCACATCGCTCACTGCGGCACGGCCGCCATACAGGCGCGTCAGTTCGATGGCTTCCACTGTAATATTGCTCATAACATCTTGTTCTCTGTTAACCACTCACACCCTGTTCTGAATCAAAACTTATGGATAAGTTTCTTGCAAAAAGCTATAGTCTCAGTTACGAGATGGTTATTGCTATCCAACCTTTAATTATGGATGAACTTGCGTCAACTGTCACGGACTAAACGCGTTGTGATAGTTTATTCGGATCATGCTTGAGTATGAACAGCCCTTTCCCAAAAGTTAAAAAAATCGTGCTATGCCTCACGGTAGTGCTGATCGGCCTATCCGCCTCTGCATTTGCGGATTCACCCACAACCAAATCGTCCGACCACATCAAGCCGGAATATATCCACGAATATCTTCTGGGCGAAGTCGCCGGCCAGCGCGGCGATCCGACACTTTCAAGCAAACTGTTTCTGGATCTGGCGAAAAAGACCCGCGACCCCCGCATTGCTGAACGTGCTGCCCGCGTAGCGGTATATGCTCAGCAACCTGCTATCGCCCTGCAGGCCGTCAAATTATGGTCAGAGCTGTCTCCTGATTCCACCGAGGCTCACCAAGCGGCAAGTCAACTACTTGTCAGCAGCGGCAACCTGAAGGGTGCCAAACCTCATATTAAAAAATTGCTGGACAAAGAAGATACCCGTGCCAACGGCTTTTTGTACCTGACCGGGCTACTATCTAACCAGAAAGACAAAAACGAAGTCTTTGATACGGTGAAAGAACTCGCCGCACCGTATCCAAAACTACCCGAGACACATTTTGCCATTGCTCAGGCTGCATGGCTGGCTGAGAATAGCGATGCCGCCATTAAAGCGCTGGATACGGCCGAACAACTGCGCCCTGGCTGGGAAATCGCCGCACAACTGCACGGCCAGATCCTGCAAAAAAGCGCTCCCGAAAAGGCGATAACCTTCTATCGGCAGTTTCTGGGCAAATATCCCAAATCCAATGACGTGCGCCTAAATTACGCCAAATTGCTGGTAAACCAGAAACGCCATACAGAAGCCAAACCAGAGTTCATCAAACTGGTAGAAACCTCTGACAAAAATCCGGATATCAGTGCCATCGTCGGTCTATTGTCCCTAGAATCCAACGACACCTCATTAGCGGACAAATACCTGCAGATGTCATTGGACAATGGCTTCAAGGATCCCGAACAACTATACATCTACCTGGGCCGCAGTGCGGAAAAGCAAAAAAAAGATGCTCAGGCGCTGGATTGGTATGACAAAGTGAAAGAGGGCAATCATTATCTGGAGGGTCGGCTTTCCGCCGCCAATGTACTTTCCCGCAGCAAAGGCGTAGATGCCGCCATTAACATGCTTGATAACGTTAACGACTTGACGCCGGAACAGCAAATCACCGTCGTCCAGGCCGAAGCCAGCCTGCTGAATCAGGCCAAGCGCGAGAAAGATGCTTTCGAGTTATTGCAAAAAGCCGTAGCCAATACCCCCAATACGCCGGAGCTGATTTACGACTACGCCATGGCGGCAGAGCGCTTGGGCGAGCTGGGCATCATGGAAGACGAGCTCTATAAACTCATCAAGCTGAAACCTGATTTTGCGGCTGCTTACAACGCGTTGGGCTATTCTTATGCTGATCGCAATATCAAGCTGCAGGAAGCCAAGAACCTGATCGAGACCGCGCTCAAGCTGCAACCTGGCGACCATTACATCCTGGATAGCCTGGGCTGGGTGCTTTATCGTCTGGGCAATCTGAATGAAGCGGCAAAATATCTGCGCGAAGCCTACAACACCCAGCAGGACCCGGAAATCGCCGCACATCTGGGCGAGGTGCTGTGGAAACTCGGCCAGCAGGAAGAAGCAGAAAAAATCTGGGCGAACGCGCTGGAAGCCAACCCGGATAACGAAGTGCTGATTGCCACCAGCAAGCGCTTCAAATCTTAAAAGTGGCTGGCTTGCGAGGATCTTGGCGCATATTCGCTTGGTTAGCCGCACTGGCACTCTCCGCCTGCGCTACGCAAGCCCCGTCGCCTATGCCAACGCAAGCCGCTCCCCGCGCCGCGATGGAACACCAGGCAAAACTCAAGGCCATACAAAGTTTTTCGCTTAGCGGCCGCCTGGGTGTAGTGACGCAGAAACAAGGCTTTTCCGGTGGCATCAGTTGGCAACATCAGGTACCAAACGACACCATACAAGTATTTTCCCCGCTGGGCGGTAAAATCGCCGACATCAGCAAAACCCCGCAGCAAGTCACACTTACCGATCAAAAAGGCAACCGGGTCACCGCCACAGACGCGGAAAACTTGACCGAGACCACACTTGGCTGGCGCCTCCCGCTCAAAGGCCTAAGCGATTGGGCGCTGGGCCGCCCCACCGATAGCCCGATACTTGCCAACGCGTGGGATGCCAACGGCAGGCTGATCATGCTCAAGCAGGATGGCTGGGACATCGAATTCCCCGGTTACAATCTGGTGAACGACATCGCCCTGCCTAGCAAAATCTATCTGAAGAGTGAAAAAGTCAACCTGAAGCTCATCGTAGAAAACTGGCAGCCGTATTAAGTCCGGTCTTTCATTACATAAACATCGGCTCTTCGCCCTTATCCATCCTTGCTCCCAGGGCATTGATGTCAACAATGAACGCGCGTGCGACCGGCATGTTAAAATCCGCCTCATGCAATTCCCCGCTCCTGCGAAAATCAACCTGTTCCTGCACATCACCGGCCGTCGCGCCGATGGCTACCACACGCTGCAGAGCGTGTTCCAGCTACTGGATTTTGACGATACGATTTATTTGGAGCCGCGGGCAGATGGAAAAATTTTGCGCACTACGGACATTGCGGGCGTACTCGAATCACAGGATTTATGCGTACGCGCCGCAGCCGCTTTGCAACAGATGACAGGCAGCCGGATGGGGGTAGAGATTGGTGTGGAAAAACGCATCCCGATGGGTGGTGGCCTAGGCGGGGGCAGTTCGGATGCCGCCACCGTGCTGCTGGCGCTGAACCGGCTTTGGCAATTGAATCTCAGTCGAGAAAAATTGATGGAAATCGGGCTGAAACTGGGCGCGGATGTACCGATATTTGTGTTTGGCCACAACGCCTGGGCCGAAGGTGTAGGCGAGGTGCTGACCGCGATTGATTTACCAGAGCGGTATTATGTGGTGCTTACCCCGCAAGTACATGTCGCTACAGTACAAGTTTTTGCGCATCCCGCATTGACAAGAGACGCGAAACCATTGAAAATAGCGGACTTTTCAAACGGTACGTTTCCTGAGTTGTTTCGGAACGACCTTGAAACTGTAGTATGTAACGAATTTCCCGCTGTCGCATCTACCCTCAAGTGGCTTAACCAGTTTGGTCAGGCGCGCATGAGCGGTTCCGGTGCCTCGGTGTTTGTTGCAGCAGATTCACAGCAGAAGGCGGATGAGATTCTGGCACAAAAACCCGCAGATACGACGGGATTCGTCGCCAAGGGTTTAAGTCAACATCCGCTACTGGATTATGCTACAGATTGAAACGAATATTGGGGAGTCGCCAAGCTGGTTAAGGCACCGGATTTTGATTCCGGCATGCGAAGGTTCGAATCCTTCTTCCCCAGCCAAACAAAAAAGCGTGTAGATGATATGGTTTACACGCTTTTATTTTTTAATGCGTAGAGGATGCAAGTGCATATCAACGACAACATGATGGTGTTTACCGGCAACGCCAATCCTGCCCTGGCGCAGGAGGTTGCACAACATCTTGGCATCCAGCTGGGGCGGGCCGATGTCGGCCGCTTCTCCGATGGCGAGGTGATGCTGGAACTGCTGGAAAACGTGCGCGGCAAAGACGTGTTCGTACTGCAATCCACCAGCTACCCCACTAATGACAACCTGATGGAAGTGATGGTGATGGTAGATGCCCTGCGCCGCTCTTCCGCAGCGCGTATCACCGCCGCGATTCCGTATTTGGGTTACTCCCGTCAGGATCGTCGTCCGCGCTCCGCTCGCGTGGCGATTACCGCTAAAGTCGTCGCCAACATGCTCACCAGCGTGGGCGTTAACCGCTTGCTGACGATGGATTTGCACTCCGACCAGATTCAAGGCTTTTTTGATATTCCGGTGGACAACATCTATGCCACACCAATTCTGGTGAAAGACCTGCAGGAAAAGAATTATCCTGATCTGGTCGTGGTTTCCCCAGACGTAGGCGGTGTGGTGCGTGCACGTGCTGGCGCCAAAGTATTGGGAGCAGATTTGGCGATTATCGACAAACGCCGCCCAAAACCAAATGTCGCCAAGGTGATGAACATCATCGGTGATGTGGCTGGTCGTACTTGCGTCATTATGGATGACATGGTGGATACCGCCAACACCCTGTGCGAGGCTGCCGCCGCACTGAAAGCACAAGGCGCCGAAAAGGTAGTCGCCTATGCTACACACCCAATTTTCTCTGGTGGTGCAGCAGAACGTATCGCCGCATCTGAACTGGATGAAGTGGTTGTGACCAACACCATCCCATTACAAGACGCATCGAAAAACTGCAAGAAAATTCGCCAGTTGAGCACCGCCGCGCTTCTGGCAGAAACCATTCGCCGCATCAGCTGCGAGGATTCGGTTTCTTCATTGTTTATGGACTAGTTTAACGCCACAAGCTGGTCGCGGCTTGTGGATTTTTGTGTAGTAAAAGCAGTAATTTAGGAGTATTAAATGAGTATCGAAATCAAAGCAGTCTCACGTGACGCTAAAGGTACGGGTGCGAGCCGCCGCCTGCGTCGTGACGGCATGGTGCCGGGTGTAGTGTACGGTGGTGACAAGCCAGCCGTCAACATCAGTTTGCCACATAAACCACTCGCACTGGAGTTTCGCCATGAGGCTTTTCACGCATCCGTGCTGAGCCTGGATCTGGACGGCAAAAAAGAAAACGTATTGTTGCGTGACTATCAACTGCATCCAGTACGTAACACCTTGTTGCACATCGATTTCCAACGCGTTTCCGCGTCTGAGAAAATCCACGTGAAAGTGCCATTCCACTTTGTGAATGCTGACGTGGCACCGGGGGTAAAACTGGGTGGTGGTATCGTAGCGCACATCGCCACTGAAGCAGACGTAAGCTGCTTGCCGAAAGACCTGCCAGAGTTCATCGAAGTTGACCTTTCCAAACTGGAAATGGGCAACTCCATCCACTTGTCACAAATCGCACTGCCAAAAGGCGTGGAATTCGTGCAACTGGCGCATGGTAACGACGCAACCGTAGCTTCTATCGCTAAAACACGCGGCTCGACTTCTGACGAAGCTGCCGCTGGCGAAGCACCTGCTGCAGAATAAGGCTGACGCCATGCAAACAACGCGCACTGATTCAACGCAGTGCGCGTTTTTTATTGGCTGATTATTCTATCCACATGGGCATCAAATTATTGGTAGGCTTGGGCAACCCCGGCGAGAAATACGCCGCCACGCGCCACAACGCAGGTTTCTGGTGGGTGGATTTACTCGCACGCCAAAACAACATCGCCTTTAAACCGGAAGCCAAATTCTTTGGCGAAGTAGCCAAGCTGAATAGTGATGTCTGGCTGCTGAAACCCGGCACTTTCATGAATGCCAGCGGCAAATCTGTCGCAGCCATTGCCAATTATTACAAGATTTCGCCAGCCGAGATTCTGGTGGCGCATGACGAACTAGATTTGCAACCCGGCACCGCCAAACTGAAATTTGGCGGCGGCCATGGCGGCCACAATGGCCTGCGCGACATCCATGCCGCACTTGGCACGGCAGATTACTGGCGCCTGCGCATTGGCATCGGCCACCCCGGCAACAAAAACGAGGTGGTGAACTTTGTGCTGAAAGCGCCCACAAAAGACGAAAACGATGCCCTGGAAGCCAGTATCCATGCGGCTTCTGGCGTGGCATCAGAAATACTGGCGGGCAACATGGAAGCCGCCATGTTAAAATTACATACAAAATAAACATATATCAATTGCTGGCTTTTCGCCTGTATTTCTCGTGGAGTACAAGGCGGCAAGGATGAAGGGCTGAAGACAGTACACACAGTACGGCGAAGCCATGAAGACGCAGCCAACGCAGTAATCAACTGAAAGACAGAGCGAAAAATATGCAGTGTGGAATCGTAGGTTTGCCCAACGTAGGGAAAAGTACATTATTTAATGCCATCACCAAAGCAGGCATCGCCGCAGAAAACTACCCTTTCTGCACGATTGAGCCGAACGTAGGCATCGTAGAAGTGCCAGACCCACGCCTGCAACCGCTAATCGATATCGTCAAACCGCAAAAAGTGCAGCCGGCCATTGTAGAGTTTGTCGATATTGCCGGCCTGGTAGCAGGCGCTTCCAAAGGCGAAGGCCTGGGCAACAAGTTCCTGGCCAACATCCGCGAGACAGACGCCATTGCCCACGTGGTGCGCTGCTTTGAGGATAGCAACGTGATTCACGTCGCAAACAAGGTGGATCCTCTCGCTGACATCGAAGTGATTAACACCGAGCTGGCGCTGGCCGACATGGAAACCGTGGAGAAAACGCTCGCCCGTGAAGGCAAGCGCGCCAAATCTGGCGACAAGGAAGCCATTGCCCTGTGCGCCGTTCTTGAAAAGATACAAAAACACCTCGACACCGGTGCACCAGTGCGCACGCTGGGGCTAGATGCAGACCAGCTGCAACTCATCAAACCGCTGTGCCTGATTACCGTCAAACCAGTAATGTACTTGGCTAACGTGGACGAAAAAGGGTTTGAAAACAATCCGTTGCTGGATAAAGTCGTTGCGCTTGGCAAGGCCGAACACGCGCCTGTAGTGTGCATTTGCGCAAAAATAGAAGGCGAAATTGCCGAGTTGGATGACGAAGATAAGCTGTTATTCTTGGCCGAACTCGGACAAGACGAACCCGGTCTAAACCGTGTGATTCGCGCCGCTTATGATTTACTCGGCCTACAGACTTACTTCACCGCCGGCGTGCAAGAAGTACGCGCCTGGACCGTGAAAAAAGGCGCTACCGCGCCACAGGCTGCAGGCGTCATCCATACCGACTTTGAACGCGGCTTTATCCGTGCCGAAGTGATTGCCTATAACGAATACGTAAAAAACAAAGGCGAAAAAGGCGCGCAGGAGGCAGGCAAAATGCGGCTGGAAGGCAAGGAATATATCGTGCAGGATGGGGATGTGATGCACTTCAGGTTTAATGTTTAGCTGCACGAGGCTTAACGTGTAAATTGGCCTTTTTACTTTGACATCAAGTCGCTAAAACCCTATAATGCGCGGCTCGGTTTAAATGGTGATGTAGCTCAGCTGGTTAGAGCACAGGATTCATAATCCAACACGCCATTCGTCTAGAAGCCAATCCACAAGCCATTCCCAATTAGATATCTCTAGCGATTTGCACAATATCTGCACAATCGATAGGGGAAGATTGGTTATGGCTACCATCTCCAAGACCAAGTTTGGTACGTTCAGAGTCCAAGTACGAAGGATTGGACAACCTCACTTGAACAAGACGTTCAAATCCAGAAAAGATGCAGAGACATGGGCTCTTGAGAAAGAGCTCGAACTTAGCACTGGTACCTTCATCAATCGCACCGAAGTTGAAAGGATGTGTTTCTCATATTTAGTCGATCGATATATCCAAGAGGTCTCTCCCAACAAGAAAGGCCATCAGCAAGAACTACCCAGACTCAAGCATATCAAGAAGATATTGGGTGATTACCATGTCCTACAAATCCAGAGTAAACACATCGCTAATTATCGAGACCAGAGGTCTAAACTTGGCAGATCCAATTCAGCGATATTGAACGAACTTAGCCTCATTTCGCAGATATTCGACTACTCAATTAAAGAATGGTGTATTCCCTTACCCAACAATCCTTGCAGATCGATTAAAAAACCAAAGCAAGCCAAAGGCCGTGATAGACGACTCAAAGAAGGCGAAGAAACAAAGCTATTAGCCTATTGTGAGCAATCCCGAGCCCTACTCTTGAAGCCATTGGTCATCCTGGCGTTAGAGACTGGCATGAGGCTCAGTGAGCTATTGTCCTTGTCATGGGGAAGGATAGACATAAACAAAAGAACCGCATTGCTACTAGACACAAAGAATGGTGAGAGTCGAATCGTACCTTTGAGCCAGAAGGCATTGCAGACCCTACGGCAGATACCTATCAACATAAACTCTGATAAAGTCTTCTGGACATGGTCAGCTAAAGACGGTGTCGAGAACGTTTGGCGTAGAACTTGTAAAAAAGCTGAGATAGAAGACTTGCATTTCCATGACCTGAGACATGAGGCCACTAGCAGGTTCTTCGAGAAGGGATTGAACATGATGGAAGTGGCAAGCATCACTGGACACAAGAGCCTGCAAATGCTGAAACGTTACACGCATCTCAAAGCAGAGGATTTAGCCATGAAGTTGGGTTAATGATTGCGTCTAATTTCCACGCGGCCTTACGCTATGCTATATGTTACACAGCGTGTAACTTAATGCGATATCGATAATTAAGGGCCCAGGGGGGAGGAAAATCCTTAGAATCAAGGATTCGAAATACGGTGCATGCTATTTTTTGGTAATTTTTAAAATGTCGATTCGCTCTTACTCATTATCCCATGCATGGTTTGTCAGGCAGCCAAAGCAGGTCAGAGTAACTCCTATCCAAAGTCGAAAGATCGAGTCTCGACTTGTTCTCGTAATCCACCAAAAGTAGTTTCTTGTTCATTTTTGTAAACTTTCCGCATTGAGCCCCCCAGCAACACTTTATGCTAACTTATGGCTCTGAAGTCACGATTGCTCTTGCTATGCTCTCTAAGTATGCATCTTTGATTGGCAGGTCAATCCTTAAGAAGACTGCACCTCCGTTCCTATCAGTGCTAGAAAACCTCATGTTTGCCATATCGAACACCTTATCCAAGTCACCATCACGCACCGCATCTTCTAAATCTTTTTTGACTAATTGATTCACTTGCTTGTCATTCATCGTTGTGACAGCAATCTGATCTAGGTTCTTAGTGTTAAAGACCATACGACTAGGAGGAACATCGACTATCTCACCTGTCTCTAACCGCATGCTAATTGTTTCTATATTAGGGTCGTTACCCCTGGCTAACATCGCCGAAATCTGTTCTGCGAATCCTGATGCCGCCTTCACGGTCTTAGATTCGAGCGAGGTGGTGACATGTACGAACGACTTGGTGTCTATCACATCTCCCGTATGAGAGACCAAAAGATTGTCCATGAACTGGACCTCGGTTATCTTGCTCCCATCTTTCAAAGTTATCGGCTCTTTGAACTTGATCTTTACGTCAGACGCTCGCTTTACCTTACCGAACTTGAGATTGCGAAGACGACTTAGAACTCTCCTCCCCCTAGCATCGACCAAGCTTTGACGCCCTTCCTTGGAGTTTGCCCAAGCCACCATCACATTGCCGCTTCTTTTTAGATGGCTCCATAACACCTCCGACTCCTCGATGATTCGATGCAGCAATTCGCCTTTGACTTGACTAATCGCATTACTAGCCATTTCCATATTCGCATAATTGGTGATATTTCGAACCTTAGTTCTAATCGCGATGTGAAACTCTACAAGCTCTTTGACTAAGTCTCTCATCGATTTATGACCTGTATGTTTATATAGGAAATCATCGCCCGATCTTTTAAGGTTATTCGTCACCCTATCAATCCAGGCGTCTTTGACTTGACTTGGAACAGTTACGAGTTTCTTTTTAATATTATGGAACAACTCTATCCAAGAGACCTCTCTATACTTTAACCTCTTTCCTGATTTCGGATTGACGCTTACGAACACCTCCACGAGCTTTTTGGGAACGAACAAATTCATGAGTTTATTGAAGCTACTCTCCCTACCTTTCATTAGTGTGGATTTGAAGCGTGTCTCCGCCATGAACTATAGCCTTATTAGCATCATTGTGTAGCAACAACGTCCGTCAATGTAAGGACATCCATCACCAACGCATAGTCCCTAAGCAAGGTCTTGATACTTCGAAACCTCTCGGCACTGGTCATCACGATCGGCAACAGCGCCTCCATAGTCAGCTCCTTCATTATGTCCTTTCTCATGATTGCAAGCTCTCCGATCCTAGCAAGGACATCAGGTCCGACAGCGCTATCCTTGACCAACAACTCAGAGACCCTTTGACTTAACATGGCATATCTCTTAGCGATGTTTTGATAATGATGAGCGAGCACGAATGCGTTCACCCCAAGTGAAACACCCCTTAAGAGACCAGATACTGGAGCAGTTTCCGGAATCAGGAGAGTTGCTACTGACAACGCAGCAGATATCGTTGATATGGCTTTAAGGAACTTATCCTTACTCTCTTCGGCGGCATCTAATTTGATTGGCAAAATGGACTGGTACTTGATACAGACGATGTATTCCAGACTCTCTTTGTTTATCGACTCTTGCTCGATCAAGCTGTCAAGAATGTCCTCACATAACAGCCCATACAATAAGAGATTGCCATCCAGCATGTCGATAGCCGCATCGATCACATAACCTTCGATTCCATCGGAGTTGATTACTGAGGCATATCCCTGAACCATTTTGGGATCTTTCAAATCACCTTCTACAGGTTTGAAATTGCAGTTTACAGACTTGCTGGATTTTGCAGCATCACTCTCGACATCGCTTATGAATTGCCAGAGTACCTTACCTAACACTTGTTCAAGAGCGTTCAGGTTATATATGTTGTTTATCGACCCAAGGACTAGTAAACTCGCAGGATTATCCTTGATGGCTGACTCGGTCGAGGCGTTCAAGAATTCTTTCAAGCCAGCAATGAGCTTGGCCAGCTCCGACTGCTTCAGCTGAAGGTCCTTTAACCTATCCTTGTATTTTTTTAGCCTTGTTGGCTGGAACCTCGTCCTAGAGCCTCTTATATGATATTTGGTCGTAGATATTTCAGCATTTACAAGGTTCAGCCTATCTGTCACCTTTTCTAACTGGACGCTCTGCAGATAGATATCATGGACATCTAAATAGAGACTCTCTAGCTTTTTCTTGTCTGCACTATACTTTTCATAAGTGGATTTACTGACCCGACCTTGGTCATCTGCATCGTCAGCTTCTATGATTTCCCTCGCAAACCCGAACTCTTTCCAGATATTAGCTGCTTCGTTCCTGGCATAATTCAAACGGAGAACCAACACATCCGAGGCTTTCTTCTCGATGCTAGCCAAAGCATTCCTTATCAGGATAGCAAGGAGGTTCCTCACATACAGGAAATACGACTGCACAGGAACCCATTGAGCAGCATCTTCGACATATACTCCACCAGAGCCAGGTGAGAGCCTTTGTTTTGCAGCTTCTGAACATTTGGCGCTCAATGTCTGCTCTACTTTCCACAGCCCACTCCAGCCCGTATTTACATATATCACTAATAACGACACCAACAGTTCAAAATCGAAGACGACCTCATACTCGTCAGCATCAATAAGCACCTTGAGAACTGGGTAGTGAGTGAAAGGTGAGATGGAAGGGTCGTTATCCGTTAATCGCAAGGCCGTCTTGAGCTCGGTCTCGTACCTGTCGAACTTCCATTGGATAAGGTCGTTGATGTTCTTGGTCTGTCTATCGTCAATGGCGATAAACTGCTCAAGCTGATTTTTCGACTCTAAGCGAACAGCAATATCAATGGCAAGTGGCACACCTCCATACCCATCAAGAACCTCCGGCGTAGACATCTTTAGTTATTTTTTCTCTTTGTACTCGAGTGCTCCTAATTTGTGTTGTTCACTCTCCAGGTAGATCAGCGAGGTGGGCAGCGTAAACTCCCAAGGCTCACCAACAGGTTCACTTCCGGACAGTTTATCTTGCTGGTTCCTGACCTCTTCATATAACGGCACATAGAGTGGATCTCCTATCACCGGGGACGGCCCACCTTCCCAAGGTTCCCTAGTTGCCAAAAAGTGTAATACAGCGTTCTCATAGCCAGGCTTTACTGCTAACAGGACCTTTGATGAACCCGCTTGTAAGAAGCGAGTGAACAGAGCATCAGCCTGATCATCACGATTCATTAGCTCTACCCACTTCGGCCTTGATGCCCAGAAGTATGGATAGAACACATAAGACAACTGATTCCACTCGAAAGCTTGTTCTAAGAATTGGATATACCTACCCTTCTTTCTAGCCTCTTCGATATCCAACAATGAGAATTGGGCTAGGGGGTCATCTTTCACATCGTCAAATCTTGCCGAGGCTTCGACTATAGTCTTAACGTTTTTTGCAGGATCAGTAGTCTCTGTACCTGGCTTGATCTGCAAAGTTGGGTAGTAGACATCCAATTCCTCTGCCGTGGTAGCGGGGTCTTTTGTGACATCATCTTCAAGTGCAGAATCGAACTCTTTAGCGACCATCGAGATACACTGACGTTTCAATTCAGTCGCAATGGTATCTTCGTTCCATAAGCTAGATTTACCCTTAATGATCTCGTTCAAGTCTTGCGCCGAGATCTTTTCCAACTCTTTCTTGTAGGACTCTAGTTTACTTGCTTGTGTCTGTGCGCTGCCAGAATCAGCACTACCAGCCTTACGTGATAACTCGTTGTATACATCTTTTTGCCATTTGATAAGCACAGACTCAGAACGCTTGAGCGTGACCTTGAAGGTAAGATCGTGATCCTCACAAGTTTTAGAACGTATCTTGATTGTGAATGGATTAGCGAGTGCAATAGAGTTATCTGGTATACCTACATAATTAGCGGAATCTTCAAAATTTTGTGTATTCCAGTCTTTACTTTTCTCATCGACCCTACTAAAAAGCTCTCGGTCAGAGACATTGATGACTATGGTGTTTTGATGCTCAGGAAGACCACGTTGCTCATTGATTTGAGTGAATTTTGCGCTTCCCGAAACCCTAAAACTCGACAAGTAATAGCCTGCTGGCAAATTCGGAATCACGCCTGTAAAGGTCTCTGTCTTGTCAGGCGGTTCACCAATCACGCCAAACTTCGTCTTAATCTTGAAATTGGCTTCTTGTGTTCCTGAATTAGTAATAAGGCTTTCTATTGAATCTTCTGGATACGGGAAATTGCTCAGATCGTAGGTTGTACTCAACTCGTCATATTTATCCTTGGTAATCTCTGCATATGAAGAGACTGGGAGCTTGTTCTGTGTAGATGTCGACGATTCGTCTTCACTATCTGGGTATTTCGGCAGTTTCAAAGACGCTGCATATGCATATAGTTTAGATTCCACATAGTATTGGGCTGGTTCAGGTAAAACGAACTCGAACATAAGTCGCTTACCAAAATTATGTATCTGCGCCTGGTATACTTTTTCCAACCAAAGATATATCCCCGATATATTGTCTTTAGGAGGAATATTAGTGAATGTATGTGTATTTGTCTCCTCAGTCTCTTCTAGTCTCACTTGTGAACGTTGTTGAGAGACTTTGCTTTGTATACGGCTCGTTGCTTTTGCAATCACTTCATTGACGAAGTTCTGAGAACTTTTATCACTCGTCGTTTTGGAATTCGCATAGGTCATTCCGGCAGTGATTGAAGCATCGATGACAGGATTACCTTTATATGAAAAGTTTGTGCTGGCGTTTATCCCCAAATCAGACCTCATGGTCTGTTCAGCCTCGTTCTTCAACTCGAACCTACCAGTACTCTGACTATCCTTTGTGCTCTCAGAATCGTTTGAAGAGGAAAACGAGAAAGTATCTTCGGCTTTCTCAAGCACCCTATGGACACGTGTCTTTGTTTCCCCTGCCAGCACTGTCTCGATATGTGCGATCTCCCCTTTCCTATAGCCCAGAAACTTCTGTTTGACGACCTTTAACTCACCAATGCCGATCGGCTTGATGGAATTAAATGGCTCGAAAGCGTTATTAAATCTTGCGAATATCGGGTTAACGATGGGGGACGCTTGAACCAACTCGACAATATCCTCCAAAGAATTTATTAGGCTCACACCGGTTTTATTGAGCGCCTCAAGAGCATTTGATGAATCTGGCTTCCACTTTGCGAGCAATGGATACATACTCGACAAGACGCTTACGAACCTGGCGCTATTACTAGGATATGCCTTGTCTTTGATAGCGCCACTAAAGAACTCCGTGATCGCCACTGCTTCTAGTAGATGCATGGCCTTAAGTCCGTTTATCGCTGGCTCGAGTGAGAGTGTATATCTCTTTCTTAAGATATATAGACCATAAAGTACATCGAAGAGCACTCTTCTACTCAAAAGAAAATCTGCGTCATATCGTCCATGGACGTTAAAAACCATATCCCCCAGGGGGCCAGAAGTAACTGTTGTACTAGCTTTTACCAGCTCAAGAAACTCAGCTTGGTCGAACTTGAACCCTTTATCATCCTTGGCTTTTATGATGTAAGCTTCAGCGGTTTTAAGAACCGAGGCCAGATCCATCGTCAGCGGCGTATAGATATCTGCAAGGCTATCAGGGAATATCAGTAACGAGTTACCCTTTTTATAAGTGTTCTTCTCGGACGAATAACTTAACAAAAAGCCATCTACCTGACTCAGGTCATTGTTTAGTTTCAAAATCCTAATCACTGGCGTAGCAGCGTAGTTGGGAAAAGCATCGTATTCGAAACCACTGATCAGTAGCTCTTCTACTTTATCCTCAACCGACTTTGGACCTGAAACCTTTCCCTTGGCTTTGCTTCTTTTTCTAGAGTTCCCCGTTATGGATTTTGGGTTGTTCTCGACCAGGTGCTTATAAACGATTTTACCAACTGGAGATATGGATTGAGAGGAAAATAAATCGACATCATAGATACCGTTAAGGCTGCTTAACGGATTAGTTTCATCCGCATCAAAATCAGCCAGATGATATTCAATTTGGGAACCCTCTCGGCTGTAGTAGGCCTCATCTCTAATGAAGCTTTTCCGAGCTTTAAGCTTATCAAGCTTTTCACCAGCCCGTATCGCCATGAATTGGAATACATCCTGCAGATCGTTGTTGGCCATTTTTTATTATCCCTTCAGTAAAAGAAAGATTTTATAAATCTCAATCTAGCAAGACTATGATAGTCCAAAATGAAATCTTGTAGTATCTCTATAAGTAAACTTCATTCCATATAAATTTAAGTCAACTCACACAGAATGTAAAAGTAATTGTCTCTCTTAAAAAAACTGTGATGCCAAGCTATCACTTTAGAGAAAGTTCGGACGGCACTTGCATATTCAAATAGACGCAAAATTAGCTTTCCCTTACTATTCAATAATCATTCGCCAAACAAAATAAATCAAAAAATGTCAGAAGAACAACGCCGCCAACTACAACAACAGCTTTGGAATATTGCCAACACACTCAGGGGCAAGATGAATGCCGATGAGTTCCGTGACTACATCTTAGGCTTCATCTTTTACAAATATCTCTCTGAGAAAATCCAGCGCTTTTGTGATGGTGAGCTAGCGCAAGAAGGCCTTAAGTTCTCTAGCATTAGCGAAACTACCAAAGAAGGCCAAGCGTATATTGCAGCGCTTCATGATGCTGCGTTGGATGAGCTGGGTTACTTTCTCAAGCCCGCTGAGCTGTTTAGCGCGATTGCCAAAAAGGGCAATAACCAGCTTGATACCGAAGGCGCTGGTGACAGCCATAACTTCATACTAGATGACCTCACCCGCATCTTAAAGAACATCGAGCAAAGTACCCTAGGCACAGACAGTGCAGATGACTTTGTGAACTTGTTTGAAGACCTCGACCTGACCTCTTCCAAGCTAGGTAAAACGGTTAAAGAGAAAAATGAAATAGTCGCCAAAGTACTCTCGCACTTGGATGCTATCGACTTTAACTTATCCGATACCGAAGGTGATGTCTTAGGTGATGCCTATGAGTATCTCATCGGGCAGTTTGCCAGTGGTGCAGGTAAAAAGGCGGGTGAGTTCTATACCCCGCAGCCAGTTTCTACCCTACTCGCTAAGTTAGTCACAGATGAGAACAAGCAGATTAGAAGCATATATGACGCAGCGTGCGGTAGCGGCTCACTTTTGCTGCGAGTTAAAAAAGTCTATGACCCCAAAGGTGAAAAGAAGGTCAAGATATACGGGCAAGAGCTTAACCGCACCACTTACAACTTATGCCGCATGAACATGATTATGCATGACGTGCATTATGCAGATTTCGACATCAAGCAAGAAGACACGCTAGAGCGCCCGCAGCACCTTGGCATGCACTTTGATGCCATTGTGGCTAACCCGCCATTCTCAGCCCATTGGAATGCCAGCCCGCTCATGATGAATGACGAGCGCTTTAGCCAATATGGCAAGCTAGCGCCCAGCACCAAGGCAGACTTGGCCTTTGTGCAGCACATGCTACATCACTTATCAGAAGATGGCACGATGACAATTATTCTGCCGCATGGTGTGCTATTCCGTGGCGCAGCAGAAGGCCACATTCGCCAATACCTGATTGAGCAACTTAACACCCTCGATGCAGTCATTGGCCTGCCTGCTAACATCTTCTACGGTACTAGCATCCCCACTTGTGTATTAGTGTTTAAGAAGTGCCGTAAGCATCCAGATAACATCTTTTTTATAGATGCTAGCCAGCACTTTGATAAAATCAAAACGCAGAACGTCATACGCCCTGAGCATATTCAAAAAATTGTCGATGCCTACAAGGCCAGAGCTAATGAGGATAAGTACAGCAAAGTTGCCAGCCTTGCAGAGGTTAAAGCCAATGACTACAACCTGAATATACCGCGTTATGTCGATACCTTTGAGGCTGAAGACTCGATTGATTTAGCAACCATCTCAGTACAGCTAGCAGCGCTTGATGAAGCCAGCAAAACCACCGATGCAACAATAGCCGCCTACTGTAAAGAGTTAGGTATAGCGCCTCCATTTGCAGCACAAGAGCAGCAAGCATGAATATGCCAGTGTTGAGGTTTAAAGATAATGAACTACAGTTTCCAGAGTGGGGTAGTGTCAAGCTATCTAAGCTAGCAAGCATATATGATGGAACTCACATGACTCCTGA
>OEOE01000010.1_pt1 | contig 31094 bp, 25 predicted proteins | sample 1539681 | NCBI WGS metagenome assembly OEOE01 (sample SAMEA3611561, study PRJEB22512) | activated sludge metagenome | biome: Urban; feature: Wastewater Treatment Plant; material: Activated Sludge | place: Slovenia | collected 2012-09-24
CGACGGTCTGCGTGCCCTGGGTGTGACTGATGTCGTAACATTCGATGCGGGTGGGCGGGGCGGGCAGCTTCAGGGCGCTTTGCAACTCGGTGATAGCCTGCACGTGCTTGGAGCGATCGGCGGCCCACTGCTGGCGGATCGTCGCCAGGGTATCGTGGGCGTTCTCCGTCGCCATCTTCACCAGGTCGCGCTTCTTGCCCCGCTGCGGCACCTGAATCGTCACCTTGGTATTGCGCTTGCGACGCAGCCACTCCTCGATGATATTGGCTTCCTCGATCTCGTTGGGCAGCAGCACCTCTTTGGGGATGTAGGCCGCGTCGTCGTAGAACTGGGTCAGGAACTCCTGCAAGATTTCGGGGTCGCTCTCCCCTTCGGTGTTGTCCAGCATGAAATACTCGCGGCCGATGAGTTTGCCGTGGCGTATAAAAAAGACCTGGACGCAGGCATCCCCCTCGTCGCGGGCGAAGGCGATCACGTCCTGGTCGGTGTCGCTGGAGCCGATCACCTTTTGGCGAGCGGTGATGCGCCGGATAGCCTTAAGCTGGTCGCGGTATTCGGCCGCTTTCTCGAATTGCAGGTCGGTCGCCGCCTGCTCCATGCGCGATTCGATGCCCTGGACGATGTGGTCCGATTTGCCGTCGAGAAAATCCATCAACTGGCGGATGGTGGCCCGGTATTGATCCTGATTGACCGCGCCGATACACGGCCCACCACACAGCTTGATATCCATATAGAGGCAGGCCCGTTCGTCCTGGCCGGTGATGATGCGGTCGCAGGTCAGATAGGGGAAAACCTTGCGCAACAGGTCGAGCGTCTGTTGCACGGCCCAGGCCGAGGTGTATGGCCCAAAGTAGCGCGAGCCGTCGCGCACCATGCGCCGCGTGACCGTCACCTTGGGGAAGGGATCGGCCCAATGGACTTTGATATAGGGGTAGCGCTTGTCATCCTTCAGCCGCACGTTGAACTGTGGCTTGTGTTGCTTGATGAGGTTCATCTCAAGCAACAGCGCCTCCAGTTCCGTCTCCGTGGTAATGACTTCGATGTCGGCGATCTGGCGGCGCAGGCGCAGCGTCTTGATTGAATCGACGTTGCTATGGAAATAGGAGCGCACCCTGCTACGCAAATTAATGGCCTTGCCGACGTAGAGCACGTTGCCGTCGGCGTCCTTGTGCAGATAGACGCCCGCCTTGGTCGGCAGGTTGCCCAACAGTTCGCTGATTCGCTCGCTCGGCTTATAGCTCATAACGCCAAAAGACCCCAGGCCCGCGCGTGAGGCACAGTCTATCAGACCGATATTTTAGCACAAGTATTCGGTTTTACTTAATCACCAGGATGTGCTGTTCGGCCTCGTCCAGCAGCAGGCTGAAGATGTCCGGCGGGAGATGGTTGTCGCCGCCGCCCAGCAGCAACAGATTGCCCTTTTGGCGGTTCACCCATTGCAACACCCGTAGCGGCAAATCGCCGGACAGGTGCTGAATTTGGGCCTCGACGCCGGATTCTTCCAGCAATTGGGCGGCGAATTCGCGGCGCTCGAACGCCTCTTCCTCGTCCGATGCCCACAGGAGGACGCGCAGATCGCCGCCCTGCTCGGCCAACTCGGCCGCCAGCCGCAACGCCCGCAATCCGGTGGCCGACCCATCATACAGGGCGATGATCGGCCCGGCGGCCACGTCGGACTTGACCAGCAGCACGGCCGAGGCAGCGCGGGCGGCCAGCGCGCGCGCCGTTGATCCCATCCCCAGCCGGTTCAACAGCGAATGTCCCAGCCGCCCCACGGCCAGCAGATCGGTCTCCAACGCCGCGGCCAGCAGCTCTTTCTCCACCGGGCCACGGATGACGCTGAAGGTGGACGTCAGCTTGTGCTCGCCGCTCAACTCTTCCACCTCGTGGCGCAGAATGGCCGCCCGCGCCCTTAACCGGCGTTGCAGGCTTTCCATCTCCAGTTGCCGCAGGCCCGTATCGGCGAACTGGATTTCGCGGGCGAAGGGCAGTTCGGCCAACCGTAGCAGGTTGATGTCCTCCACGAAGATGCCGTGCAGCTCGGAGCGGAGGGTAGCCGCCAGATTAACGGCCGTCGCCAGGGCTTCGCGGCTGTTGGCCGAGGCATCGAGGGCCACCAGGATGCGGTCGATCGACCGGCGCGGCCGATCGACCACAGGGGGCAAAGGCTCGTCGGCCGGCGGGAGTTCAGCGTCAAGCGGCCGATCCATCATCTCCCACACCTTCATCTTTCGTTGCGCCATCGGCCGGCGACCCGCGGCCGGTCTCGTTGAAAGCCCGCTGCTTATCGGCGAACACGGCCAGCCGGGCCATGACCCGACCATTGATGCTGTCGGCCGGATACGCGCCATCCTCGCCCACCTCACCGGCGGCGATGCCCGTCAGCAGGGCAATCCCCTCGTCCACCGTGGCGATGGGATAGATGTGGAATTGTCCGGCGCGGGCGGCCTCAACCACGTCGTGGCGCAGCATCAGGTTCTCGACGTTGGCCGCCGGAATGAGCACACCCTGGTCGCCGGTGAGGCCGCGCGCCCGGCACACGTCAAAGAAGCCCTCGATCTTTTCGTTCACCCCGCCAATCGTCTGCACCTGGCCGCGCTGATCGACCGAGCCGGTGACGCCCAGCGATTGCTTGATGGGCGCGCCCGACAGGGCCGACAGCAATGCATATAACTCGGCCGACGAAGCGCTATCCCCCTCAATGCCGCCATACGACTGCTCGAAAACCAGGGTCGCCATCAGCGATAGCGGCTGTTCGGCGGCATAGCGCTGGCCCAGAAAGCCGGAGAGGATGAGCACGCCCTTGGAATGGATCGGGCCGCCCATGTCTACTTCGCGTTCGATGTCGATCACTTCCCCGCCGCCCAGACGCGCCCGGGCGGTGATGCGCGTCGGCCGGCCGAAGGCGTGGTTGCCCACCATGTTGACCGACAGGCCGTTGACCTGGCCCACGACCGCGCCGGCGGTGTCGATCAGCACCTGGCCGCGCAGGATCGATTCCTGGATACGCTCCGGCACGCGCCCCGCATGATAGGCATGGGTATCCAGCACCTTCTGAACGTCCTCGCGCTGCACGATCTCCCGCCCGGCTTCGGCGGCCCAGTAGTTGGCCTCGCGCAACAGGTCGGTGATACTTTGCATATGGGTGGAGAGCTTGCGGGCGTCCTCGGCCAGGCGGGAGCCGTGCTCCACCACGCGGGCCACGGCCGGCCGGTCAAACGGCCGCAACTTTTCGGCGCGCGATACCTCGGCGATCAGGCGGGCATAGGCCAGCGCGCTGTCCGGGCCGCGTTCGATCACGTCCTCAAAATCGGCCGAAACCTTGAAGAGTTCGTTGAACTCCAGGTCGTGGCCGCTCAACAGATAGTACAACAGCCGCTCGCCGATAAGCACCACCTTCACGTCTAGCGGGATCGGCTCCGGCTCCAGGGAGATGGTGCTGATCAGGCTATAGGCCTGGCCGATGGACTCGATGGCGATTTCACTCTTGCGCAACGCCCGCTTCAACCCTTCCCAGGCGTAAGGTTCCGACAGCAGCTTGAGAGCATCGATGAGCAAATAGCCGCCGTTGGCTTCGTGCAGCGCGCCCCGTTTGATCAGCGTGAAGTCGGTGACCAGCGCCCCCATCTGGGCCACGTGCTCGACCATGCCCACCAGATTCTGGTAGCGCGGTTGATCGAGAAAAATCACCGGCGCGCCCTGGGTCTGGCTGTTGTCGATCACGACGTTGACTTCGTAGCGCGAGACCGACGGCTTGCGCTCGGCGGTCATGCCCATGATCGCGCCGATCAGTTGCCGGCCGTTGGACTCATCCTCCTGGACAAACGCCTCATAATTTTCGACGATGTCTTTTTGCACGTCATCCAGGTGTTGGCTGATGCCGGGCAGGTCGGTGTACTTCTGGCGTAACTCTTCAAGCAAGGGGGCAATGGTGAACTCGACGACGCGCTCGTTCAGCTCCCGTAGCCGCTTCTGCATATCGCGATGCAGGTTCGGGATCTGCTGCATGATGCGCTGTAACGACTCCTGAAGCTCGCCCACCTCGGCCTCGATCTTCTTTTGCGCTTCCTGATCCAGGCGCATGAATTCGTCGGGGCTGATGACCTCGCCGTCTTCCTTCAACGGCGCGAAGGCAAACCCGCCGGGGGTCTGGATCAGGGCGATGCTGTGGGTTTGGGCCTCAGCCCGCAACGTTTCCAGCGCCTCGGTATGCAACCCGCGCAGTTCTTCTTCCAGGCCGCGCTTCTGAAGCTGGTACTCTTCACCGGCGAAGGTGGCCGGCAGCACGGTCAGCAGCTCGCCCGATAGCTGCTTCATATCGTCGCGGAACACGACGGCCCGGCCGGGCGGCAGGCGATGGGCGCGCGGCTTATGCGGCTGCTCGAAATTGTAGACGTAGCACCAATCATCGGGCGTCGGTTCGCCGGCGGCGCGTTGGCTCAGAAAGCGGTTGACGATCGTCTGCCGGCCGATGCCGTTCGGCCCCAGGGCGAACAAGTTATAGCCGTGGTGATCGATGCCGATGCCGAAGCGAATGGCATCGACGGCGCGCGCCTGGCCGATTATCTCCAGGCCGTCGGCCAACTCCGACGTGGTTTCAAAGGGCAGAAGCGACGCATCGCAGACGTGATAGAGTTGATCGGGCGCAAGTGGTTGTGGCGGGTTCATAAAGCGATCAGTCAGCCTCTATGGCTGGTGGCGAACGATGAGCGTGGCGCAATTGGCTCCGCGCAAGACTTTCTCGGCCACGCTGCCGTGGAGCCAACGGCCGATTCCCGACCGGCCATGGCTGGATATGACGATGAGATCGACGTGGTGCGCGTCGGCATAGGAAACGATGGCGTCGGCCACGTCGCCGGCCGTGGCTTGCACGTCGAAAAAGAGATGGTCGTTGTCGTGCCGGGCGTGGATGCGCTGCAAATACGCTTCCGCCTCGGCCCGCTCCTCGGTGTCGGCGGCGTTGAGGGCCGCCTCGACGCGATCACCGGCCGGGGTCATGGTTTCCGGCAACGGCTCTCGCCCGGCCACCATGCGCAAGAGCAATACGTCCGATTGCACCGCCCCGGCCAGCGCCAGCGCCGGCCCCAACGCGCGCTCGGCAAGCTCCGAACCGTCGAGCGGCACCAGAATTTTCTTGTTCTGGAAGATGCCGACGCTGACGTGGGCGCGAATAATCGCCGTGGCGCACGGCGCGTGGTGCATCACCTTCTCGGCCACGCTGCCATAGACCCACCGGCTGCTGCCGGTGCGCCCATGACTCGACATAACGATCAGATCAATGCCATGCTCCTCGGCGTATTGGACAATCGCATCGGCCGGCGAACCGGAAACGGCGACTGTTTCGACCGTGGCCGGTGTGTCGCCCAGCGCCATTGCGGTGACGGCCAGATACGCTTTGGCCTCGTCGATACTCATGCGGATCATCTCGTCGTAGAGGATGGGGTCGGCCGCCAGCAAAGCCAGGGGCGAGACGACGCGCAGCAACACCAGCCGCGCCGGTTCGCCCGCTGGGTCGGTGTGGGAAGCCCCGGTCTGGGGGCCTATCGCCGTCGCGATCTGACCCGCGGGCGCCAGCGCCTTCTCCGCCAACTCAGAACCATCCAAAGGAACTAGAATGTGTCGAAACGGCATCATGTTGACCTCCGCGGCAATCTGCCCCTATTGATCGATCAATTGGGGTCGTTGCAGGGCAAAGTAATCCAGAAAATCAGTGGCGGTGATGATACCAACCAAAACGCCTTTGTCGACTACCGGCAAGGCCCCGAATTTATAGATGCTGAGCATATTGGCCGCCTGATAGGCGGGCGTGTCGGGCGAGACGGTCATCGGGTCGGGCGTCATGCAGGTTTCGGCGGTGATGTTGTCGAGTATTTCATCATCCTGCCAGCGGCCGTGCAAGATCAGGGGCGAGTTCATGGCCAGGCGCACGTCCCGATCGGTCACAATGCCGACCAGCTTCCCGTTCAGGAGCACGGGCAACTGGCGGCAGGCCTGGCTCTTCATCAGCGCGATGACCTGGCGGATGGTCGTTTGCGGCGTCACGGTATTGGGAATTTCGGTCATCAGGTCGTTGACGGTCAGCATAGCTCTCTCCCGGCGCCGGCCTGACACGCGCCGGTATTCGCCCACCTATCAGTTTAACCCATTTCCACGGCGCGCGACTGTGGCGAATGTCACCTTTGGCGGATGACATTTATCCGGCATTTCAGCCGCCGCTTAGAAGGTTTGCCGGTTCCATTGGGCAACGATAAACTCCGGCTCATATCTATTTAATTTCATTCTGGAGAGCTATGGCAAAGACAACCCCACAACGCCGCAAACAACAGCAAACCCGCGAGACAAACTGGCTGGTCATTGGCGGCCTGATCGCGCTGGTCGTCGTGGTTTTTGGCGGGCTTTTGTATCTGGCCCTGCGGCCGTCGTCAGTGGAACCCGTACAAACCCTGGCCGAATATTGCGCCGCCAACAGCGACCGCTGCGCTTTTTCCGGCGAGGAGAATGCGCCGGTCAAGATGATCGAAGTTTCCGATTTCGGCTGCCCCCATTGCCAGTCCTTTCACGCCGATACGGCCGAGGCGCTGCGCGAGCAATATGTCGTCCCCGGCACGATGCGCTGGGTGGCCCTGCCCTATGCCCTGAGCACCACCACCGTACCGGCGGCCGCGGCGGCCATGTGCGCCAACGAGCAGGACAGCTACTTTGAATTTGCCGACGCGTTGTTCGCCATCGAGCCGGTGGAAGACCGCATCACGCCCGAAGGGTATGAGCAAGCGGCGGGCACGGTCGGCCTCGATCTCGACCAATTCGGCAGTTGCATGGACGACGGCCGCTATATCAGCATCGTCAACAGCAATCGCGACGCGGCCCGTGACAACCAGGTATCCGGCACGCCGACGTTCTTCCTGAATGACGAAACCCTGTCCGGCGCGCAACCGCTTGCCGCCTTTTCTCAGGTAATTACTTCGCTATTGAACGCACAATAGCCCCTTGGCCGGAGCCGGGTTCGGCCGGCACGGCTAACAACGGAATAAAGTCGTGAACATCAATCAATGGCCGGCGCGGCTCATCCAACTCCTGGCTGTGCCGGGCCTGCTGGTGGCCTTCTATCTCTGGCTCTATCATAATGGCGCGCTCACGGCCACGTGCACGGTGGGCAGTTGGGAAGATTGCGGTCTGGTGAGCGGCCCCAATGCGCCGTATGCTTCCATTGGCCCGATCCCCGTGGCCCTCATTGGGCTGGTCGGCTATGCGCTGATCTTTCTCGCCGTCTGGCTGGCCGATTTTATCCCGCTCATCGAGCGCTATTTGCCTGAGTTATTGGTCGGTTTGACCGGCACGGCGCTTTTGTTCACCGCCGGGTTGACGGCGCTGGAGATTTTTGTCATCCATGCCGTATGCCGCTACTGCCTCGTCTCGGCGGCGATCATCGTCTTGATGTTCATCCTGGCCGTCCACAACCTGCGTGTCGCCAATCGCGCCGGGCGGTCGCTCGAAAGAGGGGAGTTCAATGAGGCTAGAACTGGTTAAAGATTGGATGACGCGCGAGCCGATTACGGTCGGGCCGGACGTGACGGTGCTGGATGCCGGCCGCCTGATGGTCGATCGCACCATACGTCGCCTGCCGGTGCTGGAGCAGGACGAATTAGTGGGCATCGTCACCTATGGCGACGTGCGCGGCGCGCGGGCGGCGGCCGTGGCCGGAACCGACATCTGGGAGTTGGGTAATTCTCTCGCCCGGCTGACCATCCGCGAGATAATGACCCCCAACCCGGTGACCATCACGCCCGACGAGACCATCGGCGCGGCGGCGCGGCTGATGCTGAAATATATGATCGGCGGCCTGCCCGTGCTCGAAGCGCGCGGCCGGTTGGTGGGCATCATCACCGAATCCGACATTTTCCGGCTGGTTGTGCGCGATTGGATGCGTTCGGAAGAGGATCCCAGCGAGCCATACGCCCATTATGAACAGGAGTGAGAGCGTTGTTTAAACACATCGTTGTGCCCCTCGACGGTTCCGGTTTTGCCGAGGCGGCCCTGCCCTATGCCCTGGAGATAGCTGCCCAATTCGACAGCGATATCACCCTGTTGCGCGTGGTCATGCCGCCGCGAATCGGCGAAGGAGCGCTCTCGCCCGAATCGGCCAACTACGTGATCAATATGCGCGACGACCTGTATAAAGAGGCCATCGACTACCTGCAACAACAAAAGGGATCGCTGCGCCAGCAAAACTTTCGGGTGCACTATCAGGTTGTGGAGTCGGATGACATTGCCGCGGAGATCATCAGCGCGGTGCGCGGGGCCGACGCCGATACGATTGTCATGTGTACCCACGGCCGCGGCGGCCTGAGCCGCTGGTTATTCGGCAGCGTGGCGACGCGCCTGCTGCAATCGGCCCACGTGCCCGTGCTGGTCATTCGTCCCAGCGGCGCGCCCGACCGCGAGTGAGCTAGGAAGAGGCGGCCAGTGGCGACAGCCCTCGCTGCGCGGCGGTCTCGATGACCTGAATCAACCGACCGGAATCGATATACTTCAACAAATAGCCGAAGACGCCCGCCTGTTGCAAGAGAAGGCGCTCGACCTCATCCGCGTAAGGGGCCAGAGCAATGACGACGGCCGGCAGGCGCACGATCTGTTCAATTGTTTTGAGCGTCCGGAATAGTTCCTCATCCGGCCCGTTTTGCAAGCCGATCAAGACCACGTTGGGGCCGCACCTGCCATTCTGATTCTCCGGATCGTTCAAGTAAGCCAGGGCGGCCGACGCTTCAGGCACGGCGGTCACGACTTCCAGACGCGGAGAAGCGCTCAGCCGCTTGCGCAGGGCGCGACGCACCGCCGCGTGCTTTTCCACGATCACGATCCGAATGTTGGGCGTACTTTCCAGGCCGGTCATTGTGCCCGTCTCAAGGCGTGCTTGCCACACAGCCCACCCCTCCCTTCACCAAGCAACCAATTCCTGGAATCAGGCCAATGGTCGCATGGTGCAACATATTGACGGAAAGCGGCGAACGCATGACGGTGGTCATTGCTGGCAGTATAGCCTGCCACGCGGCGAAATCTCAATGACGAAAGTCATTGATCCGCATGACATCTATCACCAACTATGGCGCAAAACGGTCTGGTTTGGGGCGTGGGGAGCCCAGGCTACAATGGGAGGCTCATCAGCAGTGTCGTTCCCTTGTGGAGGGTCGCTTCAATCAGGAATGAGCCGTGCAGACTCTCGGCCCGGGCTTGCATGTTAGCCAGGCCATGACCGACGCGCAACGATTCGTTGGTCACATCGAAGCCCCGGCCATTGTCCTGAACGGTCAGCATGACGCTTTTATCGGCGTATTTAAGGCTGAGGATAACGTTCTTGGCCCGCGCATGGCGGGCGATGTTGGCTAACGCTTCCTGCGTGGTCAGAAAGATGGCCCGGCCGATGGGCAACGGCAAATCTTCCAGCCGCTCCGGGAAATCGACTGACACCGGCACCATCGTGTTGGCCTGGAATTCACGCACGAGTTGGGCCAGCCCCTGCTGCACGTCGCCGGCAAAACGGCGTGGCCGGAGATCGAGAATGAAATTGCGGATGTCGCGGATGGCGTCGTTCAACCCTTCAATCGCCACGTCGAGCAATGAGGAAACCTCGTCCGCGTCGTCGGGCAACGCCAGGCGGGTCGATTCGAGCGTCAGCCCGACGGCATAGATCGATTGGATGACCCCATCGTGCAGATCCATGCCGATGCGGGTGCGCTCTTCCAAAATAGCCAGGCGTTCCACCTGGGCATAGAGGCGCGCGTTCTGGATTGCCACCGCGGCGTGGGCGGCCAACATCTCGATGAGCTGCTGATCGGCCGCGGTGAACTCCAGCCCCTCCTGCTTATTGGTCAGGTAGAGATTGCCGAGCGTCTCGCCCGAGCCGATGATGGGCACGCCCAGGAAACCCTCGACCGGCGGATGGCCTTTGGGATAGCCGACCGAGCGCGGGTCGTCGTGAATATGCTTCAGGCGAATCGGCTCCTGGCCGTGGATGACCGCGCCGAGCAGACCGCGGCCGTGGGGCCAATGGATGACGTTGCTAATCTCGTCGCGGCCCATGCCACTGACGACGAAGCGATGCACGTTGCCGGGGCCGGGCACGCGCCAATCCCCAACCGCCAGCGCGGCGTACGCCGCGCCCACCACCTCACGCGCTGAATCGACGATCAGTTGTAGCACTTTGTCAACGTCCAACTCGCCGGCAATCGCCAGGGCCGCCCGGTTGAGGGCCACCAAGGCTCGTTGGGCCGACGTATCGTCGATAGAAAAGCTCTCTATTGGCTCAGCCATGAAGGGTTACCAGGGTTACCTATCGCCTCAGATGTGGTCGGATAGATGATGCTTGATGGCGTAGGCCGCGGCTTCGGCCCGATTGGACACGCCCAACTTCGACAGGATGCTGCTGACGTAATTGCGTACCGTGCCCTCGCTCAGAAATAGTTCGGTGGCGATTTCCCGGTTCGTCCGCCCTTCAGCGATGAGCAACAGGACTTGCCGCTCCTGGCTGGTCAGGTCCTGGAAGGCGACCGCCTCTTCCTTCTTGATCGAGCGCCGCACCTCGAAGAAGACGCGCTGGGTCAAAGACGGATCGAGCATCGACTCGCCGCGGGCCGCGCCTTCAATGGCGCGCACCACGTCACCGCCGGCGATCTGCTTCAATAAGTAGCCGGTGGCCCCGGCGCGGATGGCGGCGAAAAGCAACTCATCCTCGGCAAAGGACGTCAGCATGATGACTTTGGTCAGCGGCAGGCGTTCCTTGATTTGCTGGCAAGCCTCGATGCCGCTGCCGCCGGCCAGGCGAATGTCCATCAGGACGATATCGGGTTGCATCTCCTCGGCGATGGTCACCGCTTCTTCCTGGGTTGAAGCCTCACCGACTACGGTGAAGGTTGGATGGCGTTCGAGCAAAGCCCGCATCCCCAGCCGGACAACTTCGTGGTCATCGACGATCAGCAGCCGCAACAGTTCGGTCATATCGGTCAAGTATAGCCAAACCAGCCCACTATCACAATATGACGCCCACGATCCGGCGAGGTATGACTTTTGTCAGCGATACAGGTGCAATCTGTCACTAACCCCAAGGGGGCATAATTCTTACACTAGTTACGGATTGATAGCGGAAACGAATCGACCGCGGGCACGATGGCGAGACGAAGCGACAATCGGCCGTCGGAGGTAGCCCGGGCAATGGCCGGCAGGCCAATTAAGGAGATCACACTCATGTCGGATCAAGTTTTAGCAACACCCGTAAAAACCGAAAAGGCCGGCGGCAACGGCCACAAGCCGCACGCGGCCACCAAATGGGTTTATCTGTTCAACGAAGTGAAAGAAGCCGAAAACCACGTCGGCGGCACGTGGGACGCCGTCCGCGGCCTCATGGGCGGCAAGGGCGCCAATCTGGCCGATATGACCCGGCTGGACATTCCCGTGCCCCCCGGCTTCACCGTGACGACTGAAGCCTGCAATGCCTATCTGGCATCGGACAACACGTTCCCCGAAGGCATGTGGGAGCAGGAGTTGGCCGCCGTCCTCGAGATCGAAAAGATGACCGGCAAGAAGTTCGGCGGCACGGACAACCCGTTGCTCGTCTCCTGCCGCTCCGGGGCCAAGTTCTCCATGCCGGGCATGATGGACACCGTCCTCAACATCGGCCTCAATGATGAGATCGCCGAGACGATGGCCCGCCTGACGAACGACCGCCGTTTCGTCTTCGACCTCTACCGCCGCCTGATCCAGATGTTCGGCAGCGTCGTCATGGGCGTGCCGGATGAGGCTTTTGAAGTCGTCATCACTTCGCGCCGCAAGCTGGCCGGGGTCACGTCCGATTCCGAATTGAAGGCGGCCGACTGGGAAGTGGTCACCCGCCGCTTCAAGGAAATCTATCGCACCTTCACCCGCAGCGATTTCCCGACCGACCCATTCGATCAACTGCGGCTGGCGACCGAAGCCGTCTTTAAGTCGTGGAACGGCCGCCGCGCCATCGACTACCGCAACGCCGCCGGCATCGCCCACGATTTGGGCACTGCGGTCAACATCCAGACGATGGTCTACGGCAACATCGGCGACAACTCGGCCACCGGCGTCGCCATGTCGCGTAACGCCTCGACCGGCGACAACGAGCCGGAAGGCGACTTTCTGGTGAACGCCCAGGGCGAGGACGTGGTGGCCGGCATCCGCCTGACCCAGCCGCTGGAAGAGCTGAAGGCCATCATGCCCGCCGCTTACGATGAGTTTCTGACCATCGCCCGCAAGCTGGAAAAGCATTACCGCAATATGCAGGACATGGAGTTCACCATCGAGAATGGCAAGCTGTGGCTCCTGCAAACCCGCGACGGCAAGCGTACCGCCCAGGCGGAAGTGAAGATCGCCGTCGATATGGTCGAAGAAGGGTTAATCAACAAGGAAGAGGCCGTGTGGCGCGTCAAGCCGGCCCAGGTTGACTTCTTCCTGCACCCGCAACTGGACAGTGTGGCGATCAAGAGCGCGCGCAAGATCGCCAAGGGGCTGAACGTCTCCCCCGGCGCGGCCGTGGGCATGGTCGCCTTCGACGCCGACACCGCCGAGCGCTGGGCCAAGGAAGACGGGCGCAAGGTCATCATGGTGCGCCCGGAAACCAAGCCCGACGACGTGCACGGCATGTTGGCCGCGCAAGGCATTCTGACCAGCCGCGGCGGCCGCACCAGCCACGCCGCCCTCGTCGCCCGCCAGTTCGGCAAGCCGGCCGTGGTCGGCGTCATGGAACTAGACATCGACCTCGACCTGCGCCATATGAGCATCGGCGAGGACATCAACGTCAAGGAAGGCGACTGGATTTCGTTGGACGGCACGCAGGGCATCGTCTATCTGGGCCAGGTGCCGACGGTGGTGCCCGACATCAAGAATGCCTACCTGATCAAGCTGCTGGGCTGGGCCGACGACATCCGCACCCTGGGCGTGTGGGCCAACGCCGACTACCCGCGCGACGCGCAACGCGCCCGCGAATATGGCGCGCAGGGCATCGGCCTGTGCCGCACCGAGCACATGTTCTTCGAGACGGCCCGGCTGCCCATCGTGCAGCAGATGATCATGGCCAAGAACGTGACCGAGCGTAACGAGTCGCTGGACAAGCTGCTGCCCTTGCAGCGCGGCGACTTTGACGGCCTGTTCCGGGCCATGGACGGCCAGCCGGTTATCATCCGCCTGATCGACCCGCCCTTACACGAGTTCCTGCCCTCCTATGAAGAACTGGTGCAGCGCCTGGCCGACCTGAAGGTGCAGTTGCAGCACTTCCACACCCTGAGCGAAATCGACGAGGCGCTGTCGGAAATCCGCGTCAAGCAGATGTACCTGGAGCGCGTCGAGGCCCTGCGCGAGCAGAACCCGATGCTGGGCACGCGCGGCGTGCGGCTGGGTATCATCATTCCCGAACTGACCAAGATGCAGGTGCGGGCCATCTTCGAGGCGGCCTGCCAATGCCAGAAGGAAGGCATCGACGTACACCCCGAAGTGATGATCCCCCTCATCTTCCACGTGAACGAGTTGAAGGTGCAGCAGACGGCGCTGGAAGCCGTGGCCAAGGAAGTCATGGAAGAGCAAGGCGTCCAGGTGGCCTACAAGTTTGGCACGATGATCGAGATCCCGCGGGCCGCACTGACGGCCGACGAAGTGGCCGAGGTCGCCCAATTCTTCTCCTTCGGCACCAACGACCTGACGCAGACGACCTTCGGCATCTCGCGCGACGACGCCGAGGCCGGCTTCCTGGTGGAGTACCAGCAGCGTAACATCCTGGAAGAGAACCCGTTCGGCACGCTCGACGTAGCCGGCGTGGGTAAATTGATGAAGATGGCCGTGGAGATGGGCCGCGCGACACGGCCCGACCTGGAAGTCGGTATCTGTGGCGAACACGGCGGCGACCCCAAGACCATCGCCTTCTGCCACCAAATCGGTCTGAACTACGTCTCTTGCTCGCCGTTCCGCGTGCCCATCGCCCGTCTGGCGGCGGCCCATGCAGCGCTGAACGACAAGAAGAACAACTAAACTCTTTCAAGTCATGCTAGACCTGACAGGTATGGCACACAGGAGTGTGAGACACCTGTGTGTCCCACTTCTGTGTGCCCCACCTGTCAGGTCTTTCGTCAACGAATGAAGGAATTGCTATGACGACAAATATGATCACCATCGACGCCAACGAGGCCACCGCCGGCGTCGCCCACAAAGTCAATGAGGTGATCGCCATCTATCCGATCACGCCATCTTCGGGTATGGGCGAACTGGCCGATCAATACTCGGCCCACGGCGACACCAATATCTGGGGCGCTGTGCCGCTGGTCATCGAAATGCAATCGGAAGGCGGCGCGGCCGGCGCGGTGCACGGGGCCTTGCAGACCGGCGCGCTGACGACGACGTTCACCGCCTCGCAAGGGTTGCTGCTGATGATCCCCAATATGTTCAAGATCGCCGGCGAATTGACCGCGACGACGTTCCACGTGGCCGCGCGGTCGTTGGCCGCCCAGGGGTTATCCATTTTTGGCGATCATAGTGACGTCATGGCGGCCCGTAACACCGGCTTCGCGCTGTTGTGTTCCAACTCGGTGCAAGAGGCGATGGACTTCGCCCTGATTGCCCATGCCGCCACGTTGAAGGCCCGCGTGCCGTTCATCCATTTCTTCGACGGCTTCCGCACCTCGCATGAGATCAACAAGATCATGCCCATCGAGGAAGCGGTGATGCGGGCCATGATCAACGATGATCTGGTGCGGGCGCACCGCGACCGTGCCCTCTCGCCCGACAAGCCGGTCATGCGCGGCACGGCGCAAAATCCCGACGTCTACTTCCAGGCCCGCGAGACGGTCAACCCGTTCTACGCCGCCTGTTCGGGCATCGTCCAGCAGACGATGGACGAATTGGCCGCCCACACCGGGCGCGCCTACCGTCTGTTCGATTACGTCGGCGCGCCGGATGCCGAACGGGTCATCGTGATGATGGGGTCGGGCGCGGAAGCGGCCGAGGAAACGGTCAACTATCTGACCGAGCGCGGCGAAAAGGTCGGCCTGGTGAAGGTGCGGCTCTACCGGCCGTTCGACATGGCCGCCTGCGTCGCCGCTCTGCCGGCCACCACCCGCAGCATCGCCATCCTGGATCGGTGCAAGGAGCCGGGGTCGGCGGGCGAGCCGCTCTATCTGGACGTTGTGTCCGCGTTGGTGGAGCACGTGGCCGCCGGCAATGCGCCGTTCGCCGTCATGCCCCGCGTCATCGGTGGGCGCTATGGCCTGTCATCGAAGGAATTCACCCCGGCCATGGTGCGCGCCGTTTACGAGGAACTAGGCAAGCCGGTGATGAAGAATCACTTCACCGTCGGCATCGACGACGACGTGAGCCACACGAGCTTGACGTTCGATGACACCTTCTCCACCGAGTCCGATGACGTGGTGCGGGCCATTTTCTTCGGCCTGGGTTCCGACGGCACGGTCGGGGCCAACAAGAACTCGATCAAGATCATCGGCGAGAACACGCCCAACTATGCCCAGGGCTACTTCGTCCTCGACTCGAAGAAATCGGGGTCGGTAACGGTGTCGCATCTGCGCTTCGGGCCGCGGCCGATCCATTCGACCTATCTGATCAGCCGGGCCAATTTCGTGGCCTGCCACCAGTTCGGCTTCCTGGAGCGCTTCGACATGCTCAAGCTGGCCCAACCGGGGGCCACGTTCCTGCTCAACAGCCCCTATGGCCCGGACGAGGTGTGGGATTATCTGCCGCAGGAAGTGCAAAAGGGCATCATCGAGAAAAACCTGCACTTCTACGTGGTCGATGCCTTAGCCGTGGCCGACCAGACCAACATGGGGCGGCGCATCAACACGGTGATGCAGACCTGCTTCTTCGCCCTCATCGAAGGGGCCACGTCGATCCCGCTGCTCTCGCGCGAGCGGGCCATCGCCGAAATCAAAGAGGCCATCGCCAAGACCTACGGCAAGCGCGGCGAATCGGTCGTGGAGCAAAACTACGCCGCCGTCGATGCGTCGTTGTCCCATCTGTACGAGGTGAAAATCCCGGCGCAGGTGACCAGCGGCTTCACACGCCCGGCCGTCGTGCCGGCCCACGCGCCCCAATTCATCCAGACCGTGACCGCGCCAATGATGGCCGGCCTGGGCGACCTGCTGCCCGTCAGCGCCCTGCCCGTCGACGGCACCTATCCGACCGGCACGACGCAATGGGAAAAGCGCAACATCGCCACCGAAGTTCCGCTGTGGGATCCCGACATCTGCATCCAGTGCGGCAAGTGCGCCCTGGTGTGCCCCCACGCGGTCATCCGGCTCAAGATTTACGATTCGGCCGAAGTGCGCGGCGCGCCGGAAGGCTTCCTGTCCACGCCCGCCCGCTTCAAGGAGTACAAGGATCAACTCTATACCTTGCAGGTCTCGGCCGAGGATTGCACCGGCTGCTCCCTCTGCTACGAGGTGTGCCCGGTCAAGAACAAGCGCCAGCCCAAGTTCAAGGCCATCAACATGGTCGACTACACCCCGGCCGTGCGCGAAAAGGAGCGGGCCAACTGGGCGTTCTTCCAACAGTTGCCCAACGTCGATCGCGTCGATTTGCCGCTCCATCAGGTGAAGTACAACCAGCTGCTGGAGCCGCTCTTCGAGTTCTCCGGGGCCTGCGCCGGCTGCGGCGAAACGCCCTACCTGAAGCTCATTACCCAGCTCTACGGCGACCGGATGCTCGTCGCCAACGCCACCGGCTGCTCGTCGATCTATGGCGGTAACCTGCCGACCACGCCGTGGGCCAAGAACGCCGACGGCCGCGGCCCGGCCTGGTCCAACTCGTTGTTCGAGGATAACGCCGAGTTCGGTCTGGGTATGCGCGTGGCCCTCGATCAGCGGCTGGACGCGGCCACCAACGCCCTGCGCGCCCTGCGCGAGGTGCTGGGCGGCGAACTGGTGGACGAAGTGCTGTATAGCGACCAGATCACCGAGGCCGACATCCTGCACCAGCGGCGGCGCGTCCAACTGTTGCGCGAGCGCGTGCAATGGTTGGTGAACAGCAACGACAAACAGAATGTCGCGCTGAAGCCGGCCCTGTCGGACTTGCTGAGCAAGATCGACGTGCTGGTCAAAAAGAGCGTCTGGATCGTCGGCGGTGACGGCTGGGCCTATGACATCGGCTACGGCGGCCTCGATCACGTCCTGGCCTCCGGCCGCAACGTCAACATCCTGGTGCTGGATACCGAAGTTTACTCCAACACCGGCGGCCAGATGTCCAAATCGACGCCGCGCGGCGCGGTAGCCAAGTTCGCCGCCGCCGGCAAGCCGCTGCCCAAAAAGGATCTGGGTATGCTGGCGATGACTTACGGCAACGTCTACGTGGCCCGCGTCGCCTTTGGAGCGAACGACCGCCAGACGATTCAAGCCCTGATGGAGGCCGAAGCCTACGATGGGCCGTCGCTGGTCATCGCCTACAGCCATTGCATCGCCCACGGCTACGACATGAAGTTTGGCCTGGAGCAGCAGCAAGCGGCCGTGGACTCCGGCCACTGGATCCTCTATCGCTACAACCCGGACCTGGCCCATCCGCCGGCGGTCGCGACCAACGGCCACGAGCCGCAGCCGGGCCGCAACCCGTTCCAACTGGACTCGAAGGCCCCGACGCTGCCGCTGGAGAAATACATCTATCGCGAAGGTCGCTACCGCATGTTGCAGCAGAGCAACCCCGAGGCGGCCGAGCGGCTGCTGACCCTGGCTAAGGCCGACGTCGCCCAACGCTGGGAGACGTATCATAAGCTGGCTTTGGAGCACGAAGCAGTGACCGCCAAGCCTGTCGCCGAGAATTAAAGGGGCGAGCCGTAGAGCTTCCCGGCCGGTCTTCATCGGCCGGGAAGCTCGCCCTCGACCATCCAGGAGAAAATAGCATGGATCTGCGAACGAACTATCTGGGCCTTGAACTGAAAAATCCCCTCGTCGCCTCGCCCTCGCCGCTGAGCCGCGATCTGGGCAACATCCGGCGCATGGAAGACGCCGGCGCGTCGGCCGTCGTGCTCTATTCCCTCTTTGAAGAGGAGATCAATCAGGAGAGCCACGCGCTGGATCGCTATCTGAGCGACGGCACGGAGAGCTATGCCGAGGCGCTGACCTACTTCCCCGAAGCGCCGGCCTACCGGGCCATCGGCCCCGATGCCTATCTGGAGCACATCTTCCGCGCCAAACACGCGGTCAATCTGCCCATCATCGCCAGCCTCAACGGCGTCTCCACCGGCGGCTGGGTGCGCTATGCGCGCGAGATGCAGGGCGCGGGCGCCGATGCCCTGGAACTGAACATCTACTACGTCCCCACCAGCATCGACCTGCCGGGGGCCGAGGTGGAGCAAATCTACATCGATCTGATCCACGACGTGCGCGCCTCGGTGCAAATCCCCATCGCCGTCAAGCTCAGCCCCTATTTCAGCGCGACGGCCAACATGATGCACCGTCTGAGCGAGGCCGGGGCCGACGGCCTGGTGCTGTTCAATCGCTTCTACCAGCCCGACCTCGATCTGGAAAATCTGGAAGTCGTGCCCAATCTCATCCTCAGCCGATCGGACGAGATGCGCCTGCCGCTGCGCTGGATCGCCATCCTCTACGGCCGCATCAAGGCCGACCTGGCGCTGACGACGGGCGTCCACTCCGCCCAGGACGCGCTGAAGGCCGTGGCCGCCGGGGCCAACGTGGCGATGATGACGTCGGAGATTTTATTGAACGGCATCGGCCGCTTCGGCGAAATCCTGCACGAGATGTCGCGTTGGCTGGAAGAGCGCGAGTATCAATCGCTGGAAGAGCTGCATGGCAGCTTGAGCCAGGTCAACGTGGCCGCGCCGGCCGCCTTCGAGCGGGCCAACTACATCCAGATCGTCCGCTCCTATTCACCGACGTTTCGTTGAGACACCCTCCAGGTTTCCGGTGACTTAACGGGAGCCAATAAACCAGAAGAGGCCCAGGATTCCCTGGGCCTCTTCCGTCGGAGGTGATGCGGTCAGAAAGCAGAACGGAAAGGAGAGATGTCTTCTCGCTAGAATCGATCGTTGTCGGGGCTGGTGAAAGCCCAGCGGCAGGGGATGCCGGCCAGATTGCATTGAATGGCCGCGGTGCAGGTGCACGCTTCGACCCGGTATTCATTGCCCTGCGTTTTCAGGAAGTCGGCCGTCGGGTAGACGCGATGTTCCTTCAATTCCACATCCAGGGCGATCAGGTCGCAATGCTTTTTGCCCACGGTCGTCCATTTTTCTCTAGCCATCACAGCCTCGTTCGCCAACTTGTGTATCTGGAGCCATCTTACCAGAAGCGAGGCGATCTTGATTAGTGCCGATTGTCACCGATATAGGTGACATTCGTCATTATCATTTGTGAAATTTATCACTGATATGCCCATCCCTACTCGGCTATGATATGGCTACGTGCTACTTCGCGCGACGGCGAGGATTGGTCGCGCAAGGAGAGTAGAATGATCATAGCGGATGAGATCGTTCAGACAACCTGCCCCTACTGTGGCGTCGGCTGCCAGGTGGATTTACATGTGAAGGATGGGCTTATCTATCGCGTCAATGGCCGCTTCGACAATCCCGTCAATCACGGCAACCTATGTGTCAAGGGGCGCTTCGGTTTCGATTACGTCCACGCGCCCGACCGCCTGACGACACCCCTGGTGCGCCGGGATCGCCACACGCCGTTCGCCGCCGGCGACCGAGCGTCGTGGCCCCAAGCGCTGGACTTCGTCGCCGGACGGCTGCGGGCCATCCGCGACACCTATGGCCCGGACAGCATCGCCTTTCTGACCTCGGCTAAATGCACTAACGAAGAGAATTACCTGCTCCAGAAAGTGGCCCGCGCGGTGGTCGGGACGAACAACGTCGACCACTGCGCCCGTCTCTGACACAGCAGTAGCGTGGCCGGTCTGGCCGCGACACTCGGTTCCGGCGCGATGACTGACTCGATCAGCAACATCAAGGACGCCGATTTGCTCTTCGTCACCGGCTCCAATACGACCGAGGCCCATCCGGTCATCGCATTGGAGATGAAGAAGGCCGTTCGCCGGTTCGGGGCCAAGCTGATCCTGCTCGACCCGCGCGCGATCGAACTGGCCGACTTCGCCACGCTCCACCTGCGCCAGCGGCCGGGCACCGACGTGGCCGTGCTGAACGCCATAGCCCACGTCATCATCCGCGATAGTCTGGCGAACAGCGCCTTCATCGAGGAGCGCACCGAGGGCTTCGATGCCCTGGCCGCGGCCGTGGCCGGCTGGACACCGGAGCGGGCCGAGGTGATCTCCGGCGTGCCGGCGCAACTGATCGTCGATGCCGCCTATCTCTACGCCCACGCCCGCAACGCGATGATCTTCTGGGCGATGGGCATCACCCAACACACGACCGGCACCGACAACGTCAAGGCCTGCTCCAATCTGGCCCTGCTGACCGGCCATATCGGCCGCCCGGCCACCGGCCTCAATCCGCTGCGCGGCCAGAACAACGTCCAGGGCGCGTGCGATATGGGCGGGCTGCCCAACGTCTTCCCCGGTTATCAGGCCGTGACCGATGAGGCCATCCGCCGCAAATTCGCCGCCGGCTGGGGCGTGGCCTACGAGGCGCTGTCCCCCACGCCGGGCCTGACCGTGACCGAGATTAGCCGTGGGGCGCTGGAAGGGCGCATCAAGGCCATCTACATCATGGGCGAGAATCCCATGCTGTCCGACCCCAACCTCAGCCACGTGGCCGAGGCGTTTGAGAGAGTCGAGTTACTGGTGTGCCAGGACATCTTCCTGAACGAAACGGCCCAGCGCGCCGACGTGGTGTTACCCGCGGCCAGTTTCGCCGAGAAGGGCGGCACGTTCACCAACACCGAGCGACGCGTGCAACTCATCCGGCCGGCCCTGCCCCCGCCCGGCGAGGCCCGGCCCGACTGGGCCATCCTGCTCGACCTGGCCCGGCGGTTGGGAGCCGATTGGCGCTACGACGGCCCGGCCGATATCCTGGCCGAGATGGCGACCCTGACGCCGCAATACGCGGGCCTAAGCCACGCGCGGCTGGCGGCGGGCGGCCTGCAATGGCCCTGCCCCACGGCCGAGCATCCGGGCACGCCGGTGCTCCACATCGGCAAGTTCACCCGCGGCCGGGGCCTCTTCGCCCCGCTTGAATTCCGGCCGCCGGCCGAGTTGCCCGACGACGACTTTCCCTTTTTGCTGTCCACCGGCCGCATCCTCTTCCACTGGCACGGCGGCACGATGTCGCGCCGCTCGGCCGGGCTGGAGGCCATCGCCCCCGAAGCCGAGGCCGAGATTCATCCGGCTGATGCCGCGCGGCTGGGCATTGCCGACGGCGAGCCGGTCTGTGTCTCGTCGCGGCGCGGCCGGGTCGTGGCCGCGGCCCGTCTCACGCCTCGTTCGTCGCCGGGCATGGTGTTTATGACCTTCCACTATGCCGAGGCGGCGGTTAATCTGCTGACCATCGACGCGGTTGATCCCACCGCCAAAATCCCAGAATACAAGGTATGCGCCGTGAACATCACCAAACTGGCGCAACCCATCAACAAGGAGTTATCCCATGAATCCGAATCCCCCTTTGCCCTCGCTTGATGCCCTGTTGCCGGCCGACATGGCGAAGAAGGCCGAGAACATCGGCGTCACCAAAGCCAACCTTGGCCCGTTTCGCATGTTCGCGCTGGCCGTGCTGGCCGGGGCGTTCATCGCCATGGGCGCGGTGTTTATGACCACCGTGACCACCGGCGCGACCGATTTCCTGTCCTACGGCGTGACCCGCCTGCTGGGTGGCCTCGTCTTCTGCCTGGGGCTGGTGCTGGTCGTCGTGGCCGGGGCCGAGCTATTCACTGGCAACAACCTGATCGTCATGGCCTGGGCCGGGCGCAAGGTGAGCACGGCCAAGCTGCTGCGCAACTGGGTCATCGTTTACCTGGGCAATTTCGTCGGCTCCATCGCCACCGCCTATGGCATGTTCCTGAGCGGCCAATATCTGTTCAACAAGGGGGCACTGGGCCTCAACGCGCTGAACATCGCCAACGCCAAGGTGAGCCACGACTTCATCCCGGCCCTCGTGCTGGGTATTTTCTGCAACGCCCTGGTCTGTCTGGCGGTGTGGTTGTGCATGGGCGCGCGCACCACGACCGACAAGATCGCGGCCATCATCTTCCCCATCACGGCCTTCGTCGCCGCGGGGTTCGAGCACAGCATCGCCAATATGTATTTCATCCCCATCGGGTTGTTCATCAAGGGCGGCGCGCCGGCCGAATTCTGGACCAACATCGGCAAGACGGCGGCCGATTTCAGTGGCCTGACCTGGGGCAGCTTCTTCGTCGCCAACCTGTTGCCGGTGACCATCGGCAATATCATCGGCGGGGCGCTGATGGTCGGCCTGGTCTACTGGTTTATCTACCTGCGGCCCAGCTGGACCGGCCACAAGGAAGAAGCCGACAAGCCGGAGCCGAAATTAAAGAAGGCCTGACCCCCGGCCTCGCCCGGTTGGATTCGACCAACGGGCTGTTTTTCCCCATAAACGACAGCCGCCTCCGGTGACCGGCGGCGGCTGTCGTTTGGGAAGAAGGGAACCAGACTAAGGCTTACAGATAGCCGATCTTTTTCGCGGCGAAAGCCAGTTCGTCGCGGAATTTGGGATGGGCGATATTGATCAGGGCTTGCGCGCGCTGGCGGATGGTCTTGCCGTACAGTTCGGCCACGCCGTACTCCGTCACGATGAAGTGAACGTCGTTGCGGGTCGTGGTCACGCCGGAGCCTTCGGGCAGCATCAGGGAGATGCGGCTGATGGTGTCGTTTTTGGCCGTCGAGGGCAGGGCGATGATCGGCAGGCCGCCCTTGGAGCGGGCCGCGCCGCGAATGAAATCGAGCTGGCCGCCCACGCCGCTATAGAACACCGGGCCGATGGAATCGGCGCAGACCTGGCCGGTCAGGTCAACTTGCAGCGCGGCGTTAATCGCCACCATATTGTCGTTCAGGGCGATGTTGAACGGATCGTTGACGTAGTCGGTCGGGTGCAATTCGACGATGGCGTTGTTGTCCACGAAACGATAGAGCTGCTCCGTGCCGAACAGGAAGCCGGCCACCATCTTGCCCGGATGGAACGTCTTGCGGCTACAGGTGATGATGCCCTGCTCGAACAGCGACACCACGCCGTCGGAAAACAGCTCAGTGTGGATGCCCAAATCCTTGTGATTGGTCAGATTTTGTAGCACGGCATCGGGCAGGCCGCCGATACCCATTTGCAGCGTTGCCCCGTCGGGTATCATCCCGGCGATGTGGTGGCCGATGCGCATGTTCTCCGGCGTGTTGCCGCCCTGTACGGCCAGCGGCAGCGGGTGATCGACTTCCACGACCTGGCTCAGACGGCTGACGTGGATAAAGCTGTCGCCCAGCGTGCGCGGCATCTGTTGGTTCACTTCGGCGATGATGTGGCGGGCTGATTCGGCCGCCGGTTTCGTCGTGCCGACCTCGACGCCGAAGCTACAAAAGCCGTGCTCGTCGGGCGGCGACAGCGCGACGATTGCCACGTCAATGGGCAGAATCTTCTTCTGGAATAGTCCCGGTATCTCTGACAGAAAAATGGGCGTGAAGTCGGCCCGCCCTTCCTGCACCGCCTTGCGCACGTTGTGACCGATGAAAAGCGAGTTGGATCGGAACGATCCTTCGTATTTCGGATCGACGTAAGGCGCGTCGATAAAGGTCAGGATGTGGATCAACTGGACATCGCGCAGTTCGGCCGCCCGCCCGCACAGGGCATCGACCAGCACCGACGGCGCGCCGGCGCCGCCGCCCACGTAGATGGAATTGCCCGACTCAACACACGACATCGCCGCGCCGGCGTCGACGACCTTGCGGCGATAAATATCCTCCCAATTCACTGTTCACCTCCAACCGGCGCGACGGCGGCATTGCTATTGGTATGGGGCAGGCTTATCTCCAGCTTCTTGCCCAACGCCTGCGCCAATTCCCGATTACAGAGCTTGCCCTGATAGAGATTGAGACCGGGCGTAATTTCCGGTATGCGCTCCAGCGTGCCCAGGATACCAAACTCGCCCATCGCTATCAGATAGGGGAGCAAGGAATTGGTCAAACCATAGCTGGTGGTACGCGCGACGGCGGCCGTCAGATTGGGCACACAATAATGGATCACGCCATCGACGATATAGGTCTGATCGCGCAATGTGGTCGGGCGGCTCGTCTCCGAGCAACCGCCCTGATCGATTGAAAAATCAATGAAAACCGCGCCGGGGCGCATGTGGCTCACCATTTCGCGGGTGATGACGATGGGCGCGCGGCGGCCGGAGCTGAGCACCGCGCCAACGATGACGTCGGCGAACTCGGTGACACGATCCAGGTTATAGTTCGTGGACAGCATCGTCGTGACCCGGCCGTTGAGTACCTCGTCGAGATGTTGCAGGCGGCTGATGTCGTTATCGAGGACGACGACCTGCGCCCCGACGTTCAGGAAGGCGCGGGCGGCATTGGCCCCCAGCACGCCCCCGCCGATGATGACCACTACCCCGCGCGGCACGCCGGGGATGCCGCTAAGCAGCGTACCGCGACCGCCGCCGGGCGTCATCAGCAATTGCCCGGCGACCATCGGGGCCAGTCGTCCGGCCACTTCGCTCATCGGCACCAGGATCGGCCGCGCGCCATTGGGCCGTTCGATCATCTCGTAGGCGATGGCCGTAATCTCCCGGTCATGCAAGGCGACCAGGAAATCGGGCGAGGCAACGGCCATGTGGAGAAAGGCCATAATCGTCTGGCCGGAGCGAAAGAGGGTGTGCTCGGCGGCGGTGGGCCGGGTCACCTTGACCACCACGTCGGCGCGGCCATACGCTTCGGCGGCCGAATAGACCACCCGCGCGCCGCTGTGGCGATAGGTCTCATCGCTGAAACCGGCGGCAACCCCGGCGTTCTTTTCTACGTAAACGGTGTGTCCGCGGCGGACGAGGGACGAAACGCCGGCCGGTGTCAGACCGACACGGGATTCCAGGTCCCTGACCTCCTTGGGGATGCTAAATTCCATAATGTCTCTCCTATTCAGGCGGCATCGCAGTTCTCAAATACAGTCTACTCAAAATCGGCCGCCGGGGGAGTGTCTAAAGTAATCCAATCGCCTGACAAAGCTCATAACCTGGAGAAGTCTTCTCCTGTGAGTCATCGCCAAGCATATCAGTTACGGCCCGATAAACAGGTGACTTTCTTCATCAATAGAACTGCCATTTGTCACTAGAGGAATAACCCCGTCTATGTCATACTGACACAAGACTAATACTCTCGCCTGGCGTTCCTGTACGTTGACAACCAACTCTGAGATAAGCAAATAACAATCGGGTAGCGGCGGCCAACGCAAGCCTGTTCTTTTCCACTCCGCCGGCCCCCAACGATAACCGTAGCCAATCGCGGAACCCCAGGCAATTTTCCCACTTCACCGGAGGTTTTCATAGATGGCAACTGGAAGAGTTGTAATTGATGTCGAACGGTGCAAGGGATGCGATCTGTGTCGCGAGGCCTGTCCCCAGGATGTTCTGGCTCTGGCGGAGGAGCTGAACAGCAAGGGCTACCGGCCGGTGATCCTGCTCGATCCCGTTCACCATTGCACCGGCTGCGCCTTGTGCGCCGTAGTTTGCCCCGACGGCTGCATCACCGTCTACCGCGACGTCGTCGACAAGACACGTCCGGCTTCTTCTCGGTCGATGGCTTCCTCGCCAAGCAATCGCATACCGCAGACAACCCTCATTCAACAGGAGGTAGTTCAGCATGGCTAAGCAACTGTTGAAAGGCAATATCGCCTTCGCCGAGGCGGCCATCCGCGCCGGCTGCGAGGCGTACTTCGGCTATCCCATCACACCGCAAACGGAACTTCTGGAGCACATGGCGCAACGCATGGTCGAGTTGGGCCGGGTGTTCCTGCAAGCCGAGAGCGAGGTGGCGGCGGTCAATATGGTCTATGGCGCGGCGGCGGCCGGGGCCAGGGTGATGACCTCTTCCAGCAGCCCCGGCATCAGCCTGATGCAGGAAGGCTTCAGCTACATGGCCGCCTCCCAGGTGCCCGCGGTGGTCATCGACATCATGCGCGGTGGGCCGGGCCTGGGCAATATCCAGCCCAGCCAGGCCGACTACAATCAGGTGACCAAGACGGCCGGCCACGGCGATTTCCACCCCATCGTCCTGGCCCCCGCCACCGTCCAGGAAGCCATCGACCTCACCGTGCTGGCCTTCGACCTGGCCGAGAAGTATCGCACCCTGGTCTTCGTCGTCGCCGACGGGGCCATCGGGCAGATGATGGAGCCGGCTGAGTTACCGGAGATGCGCCCCATGGCCGAGAAGCGTCCGGCCTGGGCCGTCACCGGGGCCAGAGGCCGGCCGCACAACGTCATCACTTCCCTCTACATGGGGGCCGACGAGTTAGAACAATTTAACATTGAATTGCAGACCAAGCTGCACACGATCGAGACGAGCAGCGAAGTGCGCTTCGAGGCTGTCCACGTGGACGACGCCGAGATCGTTATTGTCGCTTTCGGCACGGCGGCCCGCGTGGCCCAGACGGCCGTCAATCGCTTGCGGGCGACGGGCGTGCCGGTCGGCCTGTTCCGGCCCATCTCGCTGTGGCCTTTCCCCGAACAAGAGTTGAGCCGGTTAGCCAAACGCATTCCCTCCATCCGCTCGTTTCTGGTGGTGGAGATGAACGCCGGGCAGATGCTCCACGACGTGCGCGAGGCGGTCGGCGAGCGCGTGCCGGTGCGTTTCAAGGGCCGTATGGGCGGGATCATTCCCCTGCCCGAAGAGATTGAAGAAGAGATTCGCCTGATGCTCATGTCCGCGAGCGCCCACCCCAACCGTAAGGAGGCAAGCAATGGCCGTGTTGTCCGCCAATGAGACCCCAATCGAGACGATGATTGCCGAGCCAGTTCGGGAGGATATGGTCTATGAACGGCCGCGCGCCCTGACCTGCGTCCAGACCCACTATTGCCCCGGCTGCACCCACGGCATCGCCCACCGGCTGGTGGCCGAGGTGATCGATGAAATGGGCATTCGCCAGGATACCATCCTCGTCGCCTCCGTCGGTTGTTCCGTTTTTGCCTACAACTATTTCGATGTGGACGCCTGCGAGGCGGCCCACGGCCGCGCCCCGGCCATGGCGACCGGCGTCAAGCGCGTCCACCCCGACAAGTTCGTCTTCACCTATCAGGGCGACGGCGACCTGGCCTCCATCGGCATGGGCGAAATCATCCACGCCGCGGCCCGGGGCGAGAAATTCACCACGATCTTCATCAACAACGCCGTCTACGGCATGACCGGCGGCCAGATGGCTCCGACCTCGCTGGTGGGCCAGGTGACGACCTCGTCTCCCTTCGGCCGCGACATCAAAATGAATGGCATGCCCATTCGCATGGCCGAGTTGCTGGCCCAACTGGACGGCACGGTCTACGCGGTGCGGCGCAGCCTCCACGACGCCCGCCACATCATGCAGGCCAAGAAAGCCATCCGCGCCGCGTTCGAGGCCCAGGCCAAGGGGCTGGGGTTCAGCGTCGTCGAATTGCTGTCCACCTGCCCCACCAATTGGGGCATGACGCCGCGGGAATCGCTCGACTGGGTGCGCGACACCATGATCCCGACCTATCCGCTGGGTGATTTCAAAGTCGCGCCGGAGCTGGCCCCGGCCCGCCGTTAGCGCGGTTGCCGCCCACGAAAACCGCAACAAGGACGAATCCCATGACAACCCCCTGGAACCATCGTTGCTCCTTACGAATGCAATCGATGCGTGGCTCCGCCATTCGCGAACTGCTCAAGCTGACCGAAAACCCGGAAATCATCTCGTTTGGCGGCGGGATGCCCGCGCCGGAGGTCTTTCCGGTCGAAGCGTTTCGGGCCGCGGCCGATCGCGTGCTGGATCGCCACGGCCGCAATGCCCTGCAATATAGCGCCACCGAAGGCTATCGCCCGTTGCGCGAATGGATCGTGCGCCAGATGGCCCGCTACGGCATCGAATCGGCCCCGGAGAATGTGCTCATCACCAGCGGCTCGCAACAGGCGCTCGACCTGCTGGGCACGTTGCTCATCAATCCCGGCGACCTCATCCTGACTGAGCGGCCGACCTATCTGGGCGCGCTGCAAGCATGGCGCGCCTATCAAGCCCGTTTCGTCTCCGTGCCCGTGGACGACGACGGGCTGCAAGTGGATCTGCTGGAAGAGGCTCTCTGCGCCGGGCCGAAGTTCATGTACATCCTGCCCAACTTCCAGAACCCCGGCGGCGTCACCCTGTCGTTGGAGCGCCGCCACAAGCTGATCGAGTTTTCCGACCGCTACGGCGTGCCCATCATCGAGGATGATCCCTACGGCGAACTGCGCTACGAGGGCGACCACCTGCCGCCGCTGGTGGTGGTCGACGCCGAACGCTGCAAGAGCCGTCCCGCGCGGGCCATCGAGCCGGGCTATTACGACGAGAGCCAACCGCGTAACGGCAACGGCCGGGCCTACATGCGCGGTAACGTCATCTACCTGAGCACGTTCTCCAAGACGCTGGCCCCGGGGCTGCGCCTGGCGTGGATGGTGGCCCCGGTCGAGGTTATCCAGCGTTGCGTTGTCGCCAAGCAGGGCATGGACCTGCACACGGCGACGCTGAACCAGGCCATCGCCCACGAGATTTTGACCGGCGGCGAGGAGGGCGAGGGCTTCCTGATGGGCCACGTCCGCCTCATCCGCGACGTCTATCGCGAGCGGCGCGACGTCATGCTGACCGCCATGCGCCGCCACTTCCCGCCCGGCGTCACCTGGACGGAGCCGACCGGTGGGTTGTTCCTGTGGGTCACGCTGCCGGACTATCTGGACGCCACGGAACTGTTGAAGAAGGCGCTGGAACAGAAGGTGGCCTACGTGCCCGGCGTGGCCTTCTCGCCCGACGGCAGCGAGCGCAATAGCCTGCGGCTCAACTTCTCGTTCTGCACGCCGGAAAAGATCAATATCGGCATCCAACGGTTGGGCGACGTTTTCAGCCAGGCCATCGAAGACCACGCCGTGGAAATGGCCCGTAGCTTTGAGCCTGTGCTCCAGGCCGCCTGATCGCTTCAAGAGGTAACGATTCCCATGGAAACATCCATCATCATCTCCGGATTCGGCGGCCAGGGCGTCCTGTTCGCCGGGCAACTGCTGGCCTATGCCGGCATGGACGCCGGCCGCCACGTCACCTGGATTCCCTCCTATGGCCCGGAAATGCGCGGCGGCACGGCCCATTGTGTGGTCATCATCAGCGATGACCCCATCGGCGCGCCCACCGTGGCCCGGCCCGACGTGGCCGTGGTGCTCAATTTGCCGTCGTTCGACAAGTACGAAACGGTCGTTAAGCCGGGCGGCCTGCTCGTGGTCAATAATTCACTCATCGAGTCCGAGACGGAACGGCAGGACATCGACGTCGTTGGCGTTCCGGCCAACGCCATCGCCGAAGAGTGGGGCACGGTCAAGATGCTGAACATGGCCGCGCTGGGGGCGCTGCTGGCCGCCCGCCCGGTGCTGCCGCTGGAGATCGTCGAGAAGGCGCTGGCCGAACATTTGCCGGCCGGCAAGCAACATCTGATCGAGGCTAACCTACGGGTGATTCGGCGCGGCTATGAAGTCGTGGCGCCCGTGCCCGGTTAACTCATTTACACCGCTGTTCGCACGCGTAGATGCCCCTCTGGCCTGTGGCGAGGGGCATTTTCATGGTACCCGCACAGTGGCGTGCGGCGTAGATTTGGCTACAATGACCTGACCTGCATTACCCACCAAGCCGCCACGATCCTGGATGGCGTCATTCCGAGGAGACATATGAACCCGGCTATCAAGCGTCTATCCCCCGTCCCGTCCGATCTGGACATAGCCCAAGCCGCCCAGCCCTTGCCCATTTCCGAAGTCGCCGCCCAATTGGGCCTGACCGATGACGATCTGATCCATTACGGCAAGCACAAGGCCAAAGTCCATCTGGACACCCTGCCCAAGCTGGCCGATCGGCCGCTGGGCAAGTACATCGACGTCACGGCCATCACCCCCACGCCGCTGGGCGAAGGCAAGACGACCACCACCGTCGGCCTGGTGCAGGGCCTGGGTCAATTAGGCCATAAGGCGATTGCTTGCATCCGCCAGCCCAGCATGGGGCCGACGTTCGGCATCAAGGGCGGCGCGGCCGGCGGCGGCTATAGCCAGGTCATCCCGATGGAGGATTTCAACCTGCATCTGACCGGCGACATCCACGCCATCACCGCCGCGCACAATTTGGTGGCCGCGGCCATCGACGCCCGCTGGTATCACGAAGATCGGATGAACGACGAAAAACTGGCCAAGGTCGGCCTGTCGCGGCTCAACATCGACCCCTACCGGCTGACCTGGAACCGGGTGATGGACGTGAACGACCGCGCTCTGCGCCGGGTGATGGTGGGCCTGGGGCCGGAAGACGACGGCCGCCCGCGCCAGACCGGCTTCGATATCACCGTCGCTAGCGAGATCATGGCCATCCTGGCCCTGGTCAACGGTAACGATTTCAAGAGCGCTCTACACGACCTGCGCCAGCGCGCCGGCCGCACCGTCATCGGCACCAACAAGGACGGCCAGCCCATTACGCTGGAAGACCTCAAGGTGGCCGGGGCCGTCACTGTGCTCATGCGCGACGCGCTGCACCCCAACCTGTTGCAGACGCTGGAGGGGCAGCCGGCCTTCGTCCACGCCGGGCCGTTCGCCAACATCGCCCACGGCAACTCCTCGATCCTGGCCGACCAACTGGCACTGCGCCTGGGCGATTACGTCGTCACCGAGTCCGGCTTTGGGGCCGACATCGGCATGGAGAAATTCTTCGACATCAAGTGCCGCTATTCGGGCCTGATCCCCGATTGTGTGGTGCTGGTCGCCACCATCCGGGCGCTGAAGATGCACGGCGGCGGGCCGCGCGTCATCCCCGGCCGGCCGCTCGACAAGGCGTACACCGATGAGAACGTCGGGTTGCTGGAGGCCGGGCTGGCGAATCTGGAAGCCCACATCCGCAACGCCAAGCGCTTCGGCGTGCCGGTCGTCGTGGCCGTCAACAAGTTCCACACCGACACCCCGGCCGAGATCGCCGC
>OEOE01000012.1_pt1 | contig 29741 bp, 25 predicted proteins | sample 1539681 | NCBI WGS metagenome assembly OEOE01 (sample SAMEA3611561, study PRJEB22512) | activated sludge metagenome | biome: Urban; feature: Wastewater Treatment Plant; material: Activated Sludge | place: Slovenia | collected 2012-09-24
GACTAAAGACTGCTCCATTAAGCTAGATATCAAGAATATTCGATTGCTTAAAAAAATAGAGAGACTTGTTTCAGATGCGGAGAAATATTGGCTTGGCAAAGAGCCAGAAATACGGCAACAGTTTATTTCTTCTTTAACTTTATTTGCATTTAGTCATTATGAGCAATCAAATAGCAAATCTGCTCCGCCATTAGATTTTATTCTAAATTATGGTTATGACGCTTGGGGCTTTGGCTTAGACGAAAATGAGGGTGCAGAAAAAAAGAAATGGCGTGATTATTTGTTTGATTACGGCTATCAGCACACAGATGAGTTAGATTTAAAAATAGGCGATGCCGTTATCAAAGGGTATTTTGATGATGAGGAAATTAAAAAACTTGTAGAGAATCAAAATGCCCTTATTCTTGCGAATAAATCTACCAATTCATTCAGTGCTGCTTGGAATTTATTTCATGACACTTTCGCTAATAACGAGGATGAGTTGGTTGAAACTTTGTTAAATAGCTTAATTAAAAATGCAAAGAATATCGCGCCAAATAATTTAAATGGCACCGTGTCTATGTTTCGAGAACTCGGTCGCAATAATGAAGTAACACGAGCAATTGATGAATATATATCTGCTAGACGGCAAGAGACAGACATTTTTGACTTATCAAAAAGCCATTTCTTTGGAGATAGAATTGACCCAGAAATCGTGGATAAATTTAACAAGCAATTTTTCCAAAATGAGAAAAAAGAAACAGCGAAGGAAGTTTTATTGAGAATTTCTGGACAGAATGGATGGAATGGCCTAAAAGATGAAGAAGTATTGGCAAATACTAGTGTTGATGAATATTATCAGTTATTCACTACTGAGGTTGGAGACCATTTGCATAGAATGGTGAGAAAATGTCTGGAGTTTGGGCAATTTTCAAACGCAAGTGAGGTGCACAAAACCATTGCAGGCAATGCAAAAGAGGCGCTCGTTAGAATTGGAAAACAATCTACCGTAAATAAAATTAGAGTAAAAAGATTCGGGGTAAATCTTGAGCAATAAAAAGCCAGCTTTCGCTGGCTTTTTATCACTGGATTCCCGCCTGCGCGGGAATGACGGGTAGATTAAACCTTCTGATAAACCTCACTGCCTTTTTTCACAAACTCCACCGCTTTTTCCTGCATGCCTTTTTGTAGCGCCTCTTGTTCGTCCACGCCTAGTTTATCGGCATAGTCGCGCACATCTTGGGTGATTTTCATGCTGCAGAAGTGCGGGCCGCACATGCTGCAAAAGTGCGCTTGTTTTGCGCCTTCTTGTGGCAAGGTTTCATCGTGGAATTCTTTGGCCTTTTCTGGATCTAGGCCTAAGTTAAATTGGTCTTCCCAGCGGAATTCAAAGCGCGCTTTGCTTAAGGCATTGTCGCGGATTTGTGCGCCGGGGTGGCCTTTGGCCAAGTCTGCCGCATGGGCGGCGATTTTGTAGGTAATGATGCCAACGCGCACGTCTTCTTTATCTGGCAAGCCCAAGTGCTCTTTAGGTGTAACGTAGCACAGCATGGCGCAACCGTACCAGCCAATCATCGCCGCGCCAATGCCTGAGGTGATGTGGTCATAACCCGGTGCAATGTCGGTGGTGAGTGGGCCTAAGGTGTAGAACGGGGCTTCACCGCAATGTTCTAGTTGCAAGTCCATGTTCTCTTTAATCAGGTGCATCGGCACATGGCCTGGGCCTTCAATCATGCATTGCACGTCGTGCTTCCAAGCGATTTGCGTGAGCTCGCCTAGCGTTTTTAGCTCGGCAAATTGGGCTTCGTCGTTGGCATCGTAAATCGAGCCTGGGCGTAAGCCATCGCCCAAACTAAAGCTCACGTCGTATTGTTTCATGATTTGGCAAATGTCTTCAAAATGTTCGTATAGGAACGATTCTTTGTGATGCGCCAAGCACCATTTCGCCATAATCGAGCCGCCGCGCGACACAATGCCGGTCATGCGTTTTGCGGTCATGGGGATATACGCTAAACGTACACCAGCATGGATAGTGAAGTAATCCACACCTTGTTCTGCTTGCTCAATCAGCGTATCGCGGAAAATTTCCCAAGTTAAATCTTCGGCTTTGCCATCCACTTTTTCCAGCGCTTGGTAAATCGGCACGGTACCAATTGGCACAGGGCTGTTGCGGATAATCCATTCGCGCGTTTCGTGGATGTTTTTGCCGGTGGATAAATCCATCACGGTGTCGCCGCCCCAGCGTGTACCCCACACCATTTTTTCTACCTCCTCACTGATAGAGGAACCTAGTGCGGAGTTGCCGATGTTGGCGTTGATTTTCACCAGGAAATTGCGACCGATAATCATCGGTTCGATTTCCGGGTGGTTGATGTTGGCGGGGATAATCGCGCGGCCGCGCGCGACTTCGTCACGCACAAATTCCGGTGTGATGACTTTGGGAATGCTCGCGCCAAAATCGTGACCAGCATGTTGCGTTTGCAGCAGCTCGCTCATGTTCTCGCGGCGCTGGTTTTCGCGTATGGCGATAAATTCCATCTCCGGCGTGATGATGCCTTTGCGCGCATAGTGCATCTGGCTCACATTCGCGCCAGCTTTGGCGCGCAGTGGTTTGCGGTGCAGATTAAAGCGCATTTGAGAGAGTTCAGGGTCGGTCAAGCGTTGTTGACCAAACTCGGAGCTTGGACCATCCAGTTGCTCGGTATCGTTGCGCTCGGCAATCCACTTGGCGCGCAGGGCAGGCAGGCCGTTACGAATATCGATATTCACGTTAGGGTCTGTGTAAGGGCCGCTGGTGTCATACACGACGACAGGCGGGTTCTTCTCGGCGCCAAAGGCGGAAGGTGTATCGCTTAAACTGATTTCACGAAACGGTACTTGAATATCAGGGCGGCTGCCTTGAACGTAAATTTTGCGCGATTTGGCAAAAGGTTGCGTGGTGGCCGGATCAACTTCGGCGGTGGAATTCAAAAACTTGGGATTGGCGTTCATAACTAGCTCCATAAAGCGAAGGAAGCAGTTTGACCGCGTTCCCTACAGTGTGTTGTAGGGAAGCTTAAGCGCTTCCCTACGGCGGTATTATCCGCATCAGGTTCAAAGGGTAATTCTCACTCCAAAAACCCTAGAAAATTTAAGGCTTTAGAGACCCCCAGCAATAGTGGGAATGTACGCGAAAACAGCCTTTTAGGCAAGTTTCATATTTACACAGGATAAAGCCTGTCTCTTATACACATCTAGATGTGTATAAGAGACAGACTAAAGACTGCTCCATTAAGCTAGATATCAAGAATATTCGATTGCTTAAAAAAATAGAGAGACTTGTTTCAGATGCGGAGAAATATTGGCTTGGCAAAGAGCCAGAAATACGGCAACAGTTTATTTCTTCTTTAACTTTATTTGCATTTAGTCATTATGAGCAATCAAATAGCAAATCTGCTCCGCCATTAGATTTTATTCTAAATTATGGTTATGACGCTTGGGGCTTTGGCTTAGACGAAAATGAGGGTGCAGAAAAAAAGAAATGGCGTGATTATTTGTTTGATTACGGCTATCAGCACACAGATGAGTTAGATTTAAAAATAGGCGATGCCGTTATCAAAGGGTATTTTGATGATGAGGAAATTAAAAAACTTGTAGAGAATCAAAATGCCCTTATTCTTGCGAATAAATCTACCAATTCATTCAGTGCTGCTTGGAATTTATTTCATGACACTTTCGCTAATAACGAGGATGAGTTGGTTGAAACTTTGTTAAATAGCTTAATTAAAAATGCAAAGAATATCGCGCCAAATAATTTAAATGGCACCGTGTCTATGTTTCGAGAACTCGGTCGCAATAATGAAGTAACACGAGCAATTGATGAATATATATCTGCTAGACGGCAAGAGACAGACATTTTTGACTTATCAAAAAGCCATTTCTTTGGAGATAGAATTGACCCAGAAATCGTGGATAAATTTAACAAGCAATTTTTCCAAAATGAGAAAAAAGAAACAGCGAAGGAAGTTTTATTGAGAATTTCTGGACAGAATGGATGGAATGGCCTAAAAGATGAAGAAGTATTGGCAAATACTAGTGTTGATGAATATTATCAGTTATTCACTACTGAGGTTGGAGACCATTTGCATAGAATGGTGAGAAAATGTCTGGAGTTTGGGCAATTTTCAAACGCAAGTGAGGTGCACAAAACCATTGCAGGCAATGCAAAAGAGGCGCTCGTTAGAATTGGAAAACAATCTACCGTAAATAAAATTAGAGTAAAAAGATTCGGGGTAAATCTTGAGCAATAAAAAGCCAGCTTTCGCTGGCTTTTTATCACTGGATTCCCGCCTGCGCGGGAATGACGGGTAGATTAAACCTTCTGATAAACCTCACTGCCTTTTTTCACAAACTCCACCGCTTTTTCCTGCATGCCTTTTTGTAGCGCCTCTTGTTCGTCCACGCCTAGTTTATCGGCATAGTCGCGCACATCTTGGGTGATTTTCATGCTGCAGAAGTGCGGGCCGCACATGCTGCAAAAGTGCGCTTGTTTTGCGCCTTCTTGTGGCAAGGTTTCATCGTGGAATTCTTTGGCCTTTTCTGGATCTAGGCCTAAGTTAAATTGGTCTTCCCAGCGGAATTCAAAGCGCGCTTTGCTTAAGGCATTGTCGCGGATTTGTGCGCCGGGGTGGCCTTTGGCCAAGTCTGCCGCATGGGCGGCGATTTTGTAGGTAATGATGCCAACGCGCACGTCTTCTTTATCTGGCAAGCCCAAGTGCTCTTTAGGTGTAACGTAGCACAGCATGGCGCAACCGTACCAGCCAATCATCGCCGCGCCAATGCCTGAGGTGATGTGGTCATAACCCGGTGCAATGTCGGTGGTGAGTGGGCCTAAGGTGTAGAACGGGGCTTCACCGCAATGTTCTAGTTGCAAGTCCATGTTCTCTTTAATCAGGTGCATCGGCACATGGCCTGGGCCTTCAATCATGCATTGCACGTCGTGCTTCCAAGCGATTTGCGTGAGCTCGCCTAGCGTTTTTAGCTCGGCAAATTGGGCTTCGTCGTTGGCATCGTAAATCGAGCCTGGGCGTAAGCCATCGCCCAAACTAAAGCTCACGTCGTATTGTTTCATGATTTGGCAAATGTCTTCAAAATGTTCGTATAGGAACGATTCTTTGTGATGCGCCAAGCACCATTTCGCCATAATCGAGCCGCCGCGCGACACAATGCCGGTCATGCGTTTTGCGGTCATGGGGATATACGCTAAACGTACACCAGCATGGATAGTGAAGTAATCCACACCTTGTTCTGCTTGCTCAATCAGCGTATCGCGGAAAATTTCCCAAGTTAAATCTTCGGCTTTGCCATCCACTTTTTCCAGCGCTTGGTAAATCGGCACGGTACCAATTGGCACAGGGCTGTTGCGGATAATCCATTCGCGCGTTTCGTGGATGTTTTTGCCGGTGGATAAATCCATCACGGTGTCGCCGCCCCAGCGTGTACCCCACACCATTTTTTCTACCTCCTCACTGATAGAGGAACCTAGTGCGGAGTTGCCGATGTTGGCGTTGATTTTCACCAGGAAATTGCGACCGATAATCATCGGTTCGATTTCCGGGTGGTTGATGTTGGCGGGGATAATCGCGCGGCCGCGCGCGACTTCGTCACGCACAAATTCCGGTGTGATGACTTTGGGAATGCTCGCGCCAAAATCGTGACCAGCATGTTGCGTTTGCAGCAGCTCGCTCATGTTCTCGCGGCGCTGGTTTTCGCGTATGGCGATAAATTCCATCTCCGGCGTGATGATGCCTTTGCGCGCATAGTGCATCTGGCTCACATTCGCGCCAGCTTTGGCGCGCAGTGGTTTGCGGTGCAGATTAAAGCGCATTTGAGAGAGTTCAGGGTCGGTCAAGCGTTGTTGACCAAACTCGGAGCTTGGACCATCCAGTTGCTCGGTATCGTTGCGCTCGGCAATCCACTTGGCGCGCAGGGCAGGCAGGCCGTTACGAATATCGATATTCACGTTAGGGTCTGTGTAAGGGCCGCTGGTGTCATACACGACGACAGGCGGGTTCTTCTCGGCGCCAAAGGCGGAAGGTGTATCGCTTAAACTGATTTCACGAAACGGTACTTGAATATCAGGGCGGCTGCCTTGAACGTAAATTTTGCGCGATTTGGCAAAAGGTTGCGTGGTGGCCGGATCAACTTCGGCGGTGGAATTCAAAAACTTGGGATTGGCGTTCATAACTAGCTCCATAAAGCGAAGGAAGCAGTTTGACCGCGTTCCCTACAGTGTGTTGTAGGGAAGCTTAAGCGCTTCCCTACGGCGGTATTATCCGCATCAGGTTCAAAGGGTAATTCTCACTCCAAAAACCCTAGAAAATTTAAGGCTTTAGAGACCCCCAGCAATAGTGGGAATGTACGCGAAAACAGCCTTTTAGGCAAGTTTCATATTTACACAGGATAAAGCTCGGCTTCAATACGCTTCTGTCCTGTGCGTGGTGATGAGTGGTTTCACCAGCCTGACTGTTTTTGTAGCGATGGTTTACTGTTTTCTCGACTTCGCATTAGCCTAAACTGAATATAACGCATAAAACTCGATTTTATTAAAGCTTAAAACTTTAGGAGTTTTGAGTAAAAAATGTTATAAATATGGCATATTGCATTCATTGGAATAAACGCAGATGATACTTCTGGCAATTTATTATATTTTGGCGATAGTTGTGCTAACACTGCACTTTACGGGACATCTGGAGCGCTGGAACATGGAATGGATGGTATTTGTGTTTGCGCTTACTGTGTTTCCTGCAGTGCTTTACCTGTAAACACAGCTTTAACAAATTCATTTCTTCAAAAATGGCCTGGCGAGTCCAGGCTGTTTTTTTAGCCCCACATTAACCAGCCGTGGCGCTATGCCGTTTAGCCAGGCAAAAAATGTTTGCGGCTGACCAATAAACACTTCCTGCGTTTCCTTTTCCAGTGCTTTCACTATGATTGCCGCCACTTTCTCGGGCGCATCCAACTGATTGCCTGATTTTTTCATCATTTCCGCGCTGTTGTCGTTCATCATGGGAGTATTGATGGCGCGTGGCGCAATATAGGTAACCCCGATGTTGTTATCCACCAGCTCACGTCTTAGTGCTTGCGAGAACCCATGTACGGCAAATTTACTGGCGCAGTAGGTGGCAAAATGCGGAAAGCCGAGTGAGCCAAAAATGGAGCCGATAAAGACAAAATGGCCAGCATTCTTGGCAAGGAAGTGTGGAGTCACAGCATTGGTTAATTGGATCAGCGCCGTGACGTTGGTATGTATCATTTGATCGATACGTTCGGGAGACTGTGTCTCGAAAGCAATGAAATCCAGTATGCCAGCGTTATTGATGAGCACATCCAGGCCGCCTAGTCGGGCAATTGCTTCATCTGCCACGCGCTGTGGAGCGCCGGCTTCATTCAAATCGGCTACGACAGTGCATACTTTGGCGCCATTTTTTTCGAGATGGCTTTTCAGCGATTCCAGTTTGGCGTTATCGCGCCCCACCAGGGCAAGCTGCGCGCCCTTATCCGCCAGCAGTTGTGCCACCAGCGCACCCACGCCGCCGGTGGCGCCAGTAAGCAAAACGCGTTTGTTGTTGAGATCCATAGCTTTTCCTTATTCAGGTTTATGCTGCCAGATACTTTGCGACCATGGCGTTGTTCAAATCGTTCGCAGCGATTGGCATGCGTACATAATATCCGCTACCGGATGCCTCTTGAATCGGCTCACCTTTTTTGTTGAACATGGTTTCTACCACCACATCCTGATTGCCGGAGGGATGAATGATCTGCAGCCTGTCGCCCACCTTGAACTTGTTGCGTGCTTCGATATCGGCCAAGCCTTTTTCTGCGTCGTAAGCCACAATGTCGCCTACATACAGGCTACGGTTGGAGCTGGAATGCCCTTGCACGTAATTTTGGTGCTCGGCGGTGTGGTGACGCTGATAGAAGCCATCGGTATAACCGCGGTTTGCCAGATTCTCCAGTTCGCCCAGCAGGCTCCAGTCAAACGGCCTGCCAGCCATCGCGTCATCAATCGCGCGGCGATAGTTTTGTGCGGTGCGCGCTACGTAATAGCGGGATTTGGTGCGGCCTTCGATTTTGAGCGAATCCACGCCAATCTTGATCAGGCGTTCTACATGTTCAATCGCGCGCAAGTCCTTGCTGTTCATGATGTAGGTGCCGTGTTCGTCTTCCATGATGGGCAACAGATCGCCGGGGCGGCCTTTTTCTTCGATCAGGAACACTTTGTCGGCTTCAGGGTGGCGAGGCAGGGAACCACAAGAAGACAGGTTGGATTTTTCCATTTCCGCCTGAAAGTCGAATTCTTTCAGGCGAATCACGCCCGCTGCGTCCGGTTGCGCGTCATGCACCTTGTAATCCCAGCGACAGCTATTGGTACAGGTGCCCTGGTTGGGGTCGCGCGAGTTGAAATAGCCGGAAAGCAGGCAGCGGCCGGAATAAGCGATACAGAGTGCGCCGTGGATGAACACTTCCAGTTCCATCTCCGGGCATTCCTGGCGGATTTCTTCAATCTCATCCATGGAAAGTTCGCGCGACAAAATCACGCGCGTCAGCCCCATGCGCTGCCAGAATTTGACGCTGGCAAAGTTTACCGCATTGGCTTGCACGGAAAGGTGAATCGGCACTTCCGGCCACTTTTCGCGCACCATCATAATCAAGCCAGGGTCGGCCATAATCAAAGCGTCCGGCTGCATGGCGATCACCGGCTCCATGTCGCGCATGTAAGTTTTGACTTTGGCGTTATGCGGCGAAATATTGCTGGCGACAAAGAATTTTTTGCCGCGCGCATGCGCCTCTTTAATGCCGATTTCCAGATTCTCCATCGAGAAATCGTTTTCGCGCACACGCAAGCTATAGCGCGGCTGTCCGGCGTAAACCGCATCCGCACCGTAATCGAAAGCGGTGCGCATGCGATCCAGATCGCCTGCGGGTGCCAGTAACTCAGGGGTTTTCAGCTGACTCATAATCCTAATCATTCATATGATACATGCTCTGGAACCCGCATCCTGCTTGGTTCCTAGGGGCATGTTTTTAGTTATTATTCACCGATGATTTTGACTAACACGCGCTTGTTCCTGCGCCCGTCGAATTCACCATAAAAAATCTGTTCCCATGGGCCAAAATCCAATTGGCCGTTGGTGACCGCACACACCACTTCGCGCCCCATTACTTGGCGTTTCATGTGCGCATCGGCATTGTCTTCGCCCGTGTCGTTGTGGCGATAACCGCTCACAGGCTCGTGCGGTGCGAGTTTTTCCAGCCAGATGCCGTAGTCGTGATGCAGGCCACGTTCATCATCGTTAATGAACACGCTGGCTGTGATGTGCATGGCATTGACCAGCACCAAGCCCTCTTTGACACCGCTTTCGCGCAAACATTCACGTATCTCACCGGTAATGTTTTTGAACGCCATGCGGGCAGGCAGGTTGAACCAAAGTTCCTTGCGATAGCTTTTCATGGAGAACTCCCTTTAATTTCAATATGCTAATTTTATCACTGTCTGGTCGACGCAAACAAAAAAGGCCTCGCAATGAGGCCTTTTGTGGGCAAAAAACGATTAGCTTTTGACTTCCGTCTGGTGCGAGAAAGTTTTACCTTCGTTATCTGTTGCTGTCACTTCCAGCGTACCGGGTGCGTCCGGGATAAAGTTGAACTTGAAATAAGGATCTTCAGCAGTACCTACGCCCACGTCAATCGTCATCACCGGCTTGCCGTTGTATTTGAACTCAGCCTTGTTGATGTAGAACGCCGGGACAAAACCTTGTGAAACCAGATCACGCTGCAAGCCTGTGCGCATCACGTGTTTGATGTTGAATGTGGTTGTGGTGGGGCTGCCAATTTTAACCGGCTGTTCCACATTCAGTTTGATTTTGCCAGCCGCAGCGCGAATCTCGGCCTCGTTATTCTCCACTGTACCGCCACAGCCGCCAGCAGCGCGAATCTCGCGCTTGGCCATGTACAGCTTGCCGTTTGCATCTTCACCCACCAGATGGATGAAGGAATCGGTCTCATAGCGTACGCGGGTAGAGAGCTGGAAGCCACCTAGTGCATCGGTGAGATGGTAAGTCGCTGTCATCGGAATCGGGTTGGCATCCACGATCACATAGATCTTCTTGATATCCACGCCATTCGCAGCCGCTTTGTCGTAGGTGTAAGTCACCGGTACCTGCGCACCGCTTTCGGCACGGCGCGGGCCGTCGATTTTCAGAAAGCCGACTTCCTGGATATCGCGTTTGGCAAAGAAGGCTTCTTTCACTACGGACCATAACTTGGGGTCGGCTTCTGCAAAAACTGCAGGGCTGGAAGCCAATAGAATAGCGCTTCCCAGGGCAATACTTAAAAATTTATTCAGCTTCATTTTTATTCCCTCTAATCTAAAATCAGTCATATCAACGCAGTCTGTAGTTGCTGCGATTACAATGCATTTTAATTATTGCTTTTTTTAAGTATGTGATGCGAGTCACAAACGACCGGTGAATCTTCCAAACGGGTTACAACTTGCTAGGGTCGCCGGAAGGGCGCATCACATAATTAGGGTCGCGATACGATTCAAAGTTCAGTTCCACACCATTGCCGGCTGGGTCTTTCAGGTTAATCTGGCGCACGCCGTTGGCCAAAATGCGCGTGGTGTAAGGCACGCCGTGCTGGGTCAAATGTGCCTCCATGCCCGGCATGTCGGTACAGGTGAAGGATACGTGGTCAAAGGTGCCATGCACATGCAATTGCGGCGGCTCCGGCGTTTTATATTCGGCCAAATGCACCACATCATTATCGCCGATGTACAGCCAATAGCCGTAAGTGGTGCTAGCGACACGCTTGCCGACCGTTAGCCCGAGAATATCGCAGTAGAAATCGCGCAGCTTGTGCATGGTTTCGTGGTCGGTACGGAAATTGATATGGTTGATTTCGGTAAGTGGCATAGTGTTTCTCGTTCAGTAACGGTATTTCATCATACCCCATTCTCCGTATTGATAACAGTTTGTGGATGTTGGATTGTTGTGAGATACTTTGATAACAATAATTAAAAACTACCAATAACATCAAAGCCTTGCACGATTCAAAGGGGGGGGAAATCATGAAAGCTTTAGTTAAGAGGTATGCAAAGGAAGGCATTTGGCTGGAAGACATGCCGGAGCCTGAAGTTGGTAACAATGATGTCCTAATTAAAATCAAGAAAACTGCTATTTGTGGCACTGATGTCCATATCTACAACTGGGATGAGTGGGCACAAAAAACTATACCGGTGCCGATGATTACCGGACACGAATACGTGGGTGAAATTGCAGGATTTGGCTCGAATGTAACAGGTTACAACATTGGTGACATTGTCTCCGGTGAGGGTCACCTGACTTGCGGGCGCTGCCGCAATTGCTTGGGCGGCCGCACACATTTATGCCCTAACACGATTGGGGTTGGCGTGAATCGCGATGGCGCGTTTGCCGAATATCTGGTGATTCCTGCCAAAAACGTATTTAAACCTAGCCGTCCGATTGATACCGATTTACTCTCATTTTTCGACGCTTACGGCAACGCAGTTCACACAGCGCTTTCTTTCAACATGGTCGGTGAAGATGTGCTGATCACGGGCGCAGGGCCGATTGGCAGCATGGCTGCTTTGGTAGCCGACCACGCAGGCGCCAGAAACATCGTCATCACCGACATGAACCAATACCGCTTGGATTTGATTAAAAGCATCCTGCCCCGTGTCGTGGCGGTCAATGTAAGCAAAGAAAAAATCACCAAACAGATGATGGTGAGCATGGGCATTTTTGAAGGCTTTGACGTTGGTTTGGAAATGTCTGGCTCGCCCAAAGCATTTGGCGACATGCTCAGTATGATGATCAACGGCGGCCACATTGCCATGCTGGCGATTATGCCGGCGGGCTCAGGTATTGATTGGGATATGGTGGTGTTTAAAGGGCTCACCATCAAGGGTATCTATGGCCGCGAGATTTTTGAAACTTGGTATAAAGGCTCGATGATGGTACAAAGTGGCTTGCCACTAGAAAAAATTGTCACGCATCGTTACCACTATACGGATTTCCAGAAAGGGTTTGACGTGATGCGCTCCGGCAATTCTGGCAAAGTGATTTTGAACTGGGAAGACTAAATTGGGAAAACTAGCATGAGCTTCAAATCGGCACGCGAGAGCATCGCTCAGGATTTAAAAGAAATCGAAGCGCAGGGGCTTTACAAAACCGAGCGCATTCTCGGCTCCGACCAGAAAAGCCGCATCACGTTGGCAGATGGCCGCGAGGTCATCAACATGTGCGCTAACAACTATCTTGGGCTGGCCAATAATCCTGAGTTGATTCAGGCTGCGAAGGATGGCTTGGATAAGTGGGGCTTTGGCCTTGCCTCGGTGCGCTTTATTTGCGGCACACAGTCCATCCATAAACAGCTCGAGCAAGCCATGAGCGATTTTCTGGGCATGGAAGACACGATTCTGTATTCCTCCTGCTTTGATGCTAATGCCGGGTTGTTTGAGACGATATTGGGTGAGCAGGACGCGGTAATTTCAGATGAGCTGAACCATGCTTCCATTATTGATGGCGTGCGTTTGTGCAAGGCACAGCGTTACCGCTACAAAAATAACGACATGGCCGATTTACGTGCAAAATTGGTAGAAGCGAAACAAAATAACGCGCGCCGCATTTTGATTGCCACCGACGGCGTGTTCTCGATGGACGGCACCATCGCCAAGCTCGACCAGATTTGCGATTTGGCGGATGAATATGACGCGATGGTGCACCACGACGACTCGCATGCCACCGGCTTTATGGGCAAGACCGGGCGCGGCGTGCATGAGCATTGCGGCGTGATGGATCGCGTGGACATCATCACCACTACCTTCGGCAAGGCACTGGGCGGCGCTTCTGGCGGCTGCACCTCCGGCAGAAAAGAAATCATTGATCTGCTGCGCCAGCGCTCCCGCCCCTATTTATTCTCCAACTCGCTGGCGCCAGCGATTTGCGCTACCACCTTGGCTGTGCTGGACATGCTTTCAAAATCCACTGCGCTGCGCGACAAGCTGGAAAGCAACACGCAATACTTCCGCAAAGGCTTGCAGGACGCGGGGTTTGACGTGAGCAATGGCGAACACCCCATTATCCCCATCATGCTGGGCGATGCCGTGCTGGCGCAGGAAATGAGCAAGCTGCTGCTCACAAAAGGCGTCTATGCGATTGGCTTCTTCTTTCCCGTGGTGCCCAAGGGCAAGGCTAGGATCCGTACGCAGATTAGCACAGGACACAGCAAGGAAGATTTGGATATTGCGATTAAAGCGTTTGCGGAGTGTATGGATGAGTTGGTGAAAAATTATAGATATGTTATGACAGATCCTACTCACCTCACTTAGCTACATCCAAGCATCCAGTGGTAGTTGAGTGCGCAATTCTTCACAGCGTGAATCAAATGATTGTTTTAGCTTCTCAATCATCTTCAGAATCAATTTAAGTTCACTATGTGTAAATGGGCTGCGTACATTTCTGAAAATAGCGCTATGACCGCCCTCATGTAATTTTATTGAAATTTCAAGAATATCTACATCAGCATGAGCAACTTCCTTGTTACGGATACTCAGAATTTCCTCATGTATACTACGTTCTTTCGATGTAAACGACTTTAAAAGTATTGCTGGGACTGTTTTATCAGCGATTTCAGATTGGCCTCTAGAGTTAATAAATGGCCTTGAATATGAAACTACCAACGCAGTAGTTAGTGCCATTAATAATCCATTTGGAATACCATTTTTTGGTAAAGCTATTCGCCGATCAGTAAGCTCTTGGACTGTCGCTTTTGCTTCCTCGATATCTACACTGGAAATAATTAAACGTCGATATAAGCGCAGCTGCGGTTGCAGGTGAAATGGAACGTTAATATGCTCAAATTCCTTATCGTCTTTCGACATTAGTCATTTTTTCCAAAATACTCGATTACATCATACGATGTAATCGAGTGCATTTTACCCAGCGACGTTTTGCTGGCGAACACGAATGTGTAACTCTCGAAGTTGTTTCTCATCCACCTCGTTCGGCGCATTGGTCATCAAACACTGCGCGCGCTGTGTTTTCGGGAAGGCAATCACGTCACGGATCGACTCTGCACCCGCCATCAAGGTGACCAAGCGATCCAGACCGAACGCCAGGCCGCCATGCGGAGGCGCACCGTATTGCAATGCATCCAGCAAGAAGCCGAACTTCTCTTGCGCTTCTTCTTTTGAAATCTTAAGTGCGTCGAAAACTTTGGACTGCACGTCCTGTTTGTGGATACGCACAGAGCCGCCGCCGACTTCCCAGCCGTTCAAGACCATGTCGTAGGCTTTGGACAAGCATGCGCCCGGGTTGGTGGTGAGCAGGTCTTCGTGGCCGTCTTTTGGTGAAGTGAACGGGTGATGCAAGGCTACCCAGCGGTCATTTTCTTCGTCATGCTCGAACATCGGGAAATCCACCACCCACAGCGGTGCCCATGCACGGCCATCGACATGGCCTTTTTCGTGGCCGACTTTGGTTCGCAGTGCACCCAAAGCCTCGTTCACCACTTTGGTTTTATCTGCACCAAAGAACACGATATCGCCATTTTGCGCGCCGGTGCGCTCGATAATGGCCTTGAGCGCGTTGACATGAATGTTCTTCACGATGGGGCTTTGCAGGCCGGTTTCGTTCAATTGGGTGATGTCGTTGATCTTGATGTACGCCAAGCCCTTGGCGCCGTAGATCTTGACGAATTCGGTGTAAGCATCGATTTCGCTACGGCTAATCGCACTACCGTTCGGCACTCGCATTGCGGCGACACGGCCACCTACCATGTTGGCAGCGCCACTGAACACTTTGAAATCTACATCTTTCATCACGTCGGTCAGTTCGGTGATTTCCAGTGTCACGCGCATATCCGGCTTGTCAGAGCCATATTTGTTCATCGCTTCGGCAAACGGCATGCGTGGGAATTTGGCTGGCAAATCCACACCCTGCACTTTTTTCATCATCTGGCGAATCATCTCTTCGACGATGTCCATGATGTCGTTCTCTTCCAGGAACGAAGTTTCTATATCCACTTGGGTGAATTCCGGCTGGCGGTCTGCGCGTAAGTCTTCATCGCGGAAGCATTTGGTGATCTGGAAATAGCGGTCAAAGCCGGACACCATGAGCAATTGCTTGAACAATTGCGGAGATTGCGGCAATGCGAAGAACATGCCGTGATGCACGCGACTAGGTACCAGGTAATCGCGCGCGCCTTCCGGTGTGGAGCGTGTCAGCATCGGCGTTTCCACTTCGATGAACCCATTGGTATCCAGATAATCACGCAGGTTTTTGGCTACTTTGTAGCGCAGCATCAGGTTTTTCTGCATCGCCGGGCGGCGCAGATCGATGTAACGGTGTTCCAGACGCACGGTCTCGGTCAGGTTCTCGTCGTCCAGCATGAACGGCGGCGTCAGCGAGGGGTTCAGAATCTCGATCTCGCTGGCCAGCATTTCCACCTCGCCGGTCGGCAGGTTTGCATTGACGGTGCCTTCCGGACGCGGGCGCACTTTACAGGTCACCTTCAGCACGAACTCGTTGCGTACCTGTTCGGCAATACCAAACGCTTGTGGCGTATCAGGATCGATGACGATTTGCGCCATGCCTTCGCGATCGCGCAAGTCGATGAAAATCACCCCGCCGTGGTCGCGGCGGCGATGTGCCCAGCCGCAAAGGGTAACAGTTTGTCCGATATGTTCGCGGTTCAGGTGGCCGCAGTAGTGTGTACGCATCATGTTGTTTCGTGTTGATATTGAGTTAAAATTTTTGCAGGTTTTTCGGCAGGGCTAACTGTGCCCATGCTGATGATGTATTTCAAAGCTTCATCTACGCTCATGTCCAGTTCGATCACGTCGGATTTTGGCAGCATGATGAAATAGCCGCTGGTTGGGTTGGGTGTAGTAGGTACATAAACGCTGATGTAATCGGCTGACAAATGCTTGCGCACATCGCCGCCCGGAATGCCGGTCAGGAAGGCGATCGTCCAAGCATCCTGATGCGGGAACCGCACCAGCAGGGCTTTGCGGAACGCATTGCCTGAATCGGAGAACAGGGTATCCGATACCTGCTTGACGCTAAAATAAATGGCTTTGACCACCGGAACGCGGTTCAGCAGCTTTTCCCACCAGATGATGAGTTGCTGACCAAAAATGTTAGTGGCGACTAGGCCTGTGACCAAAATGATCAATAAAGTCAGCAGCGTGCCCAAGCCGGGGATATTGAAACCGAACAGATTTCTCGGCTGCCAGGCGGTCGGCAGCACGGCCAGGCTTTGATCTAGCAGGTCAATGACGCTGATGAGCACCCACAGGGTAATCACCATGGGTACTAGCACCAGCAGGCCAGTAATAAAGTATTTTTTAATCATTTTTTAATCTAGTGACAGGCGCAACCAGGCGAACAGGCAGGCACTGGATCCGCATCCTGCTTGGTTTCCGGGGCAGGGGATTTTTTGCCGTTGCTTTTGAAATCGGTGGCATACCAACCCGTGCCGTTCAGTTGAAAGGCAGGAGCAGAGATTTTTTTGGCAAAAGTTTCCAGCTTGCACTTTGGGCAGATAACCACGTTAGGCGCACTTATTTTGCGCATTAACTCTTCTACGTGGTTGCAGTTTGTACATTCAAAATCATAAATTGGCATGATTTTAGCTTCTATTTCAAGGTTAAGATGGTCATAGTAAACCGAATTTGAAACCGTGCATTATAACTGATGTCAATGAAATGCGTAATTGATTGTTTTTGATACGGTATTTTGCGACAGTAATAGGAAAAAACTGAATGACCCGATTTCAAATGTATCGTAGCAGTGTCTGCTTGCTGACATGGTTGTGCCTGTTTTCGTCATCTGCAGTATGGGCAAATGCGGTAGGCACGGTTATTTTCAAGTCAGGGGCTGTGCAGGTGCGGCATGCGGATAGCTCCGTAATGGAAGTAAGTAAAGGCTTGTCCTTGAACGCAGGCGATACCATCGAGACGCAGGATGGTCGCGTCCAGTTCTCGCTGGTTGATGGCGGTAAGGTATCCTTGCAGCCGCACTCTGTTTACAAGATCCACAAATATGCTTTTTCTGGTAAAGAGGATGGCAGCGAGTATGCTTTTACCGAGCTGATTAAAGGTGGTCTGCGCACCATCAGTGGGTTGATTGGGCATAAAAATCCCGATCGATATCAGCTTAAAACGGCAGTAGCAACCATTGGTATCCGTGGTACGGAATTCACCGTCAACTTTAACGGTGGCAATTTGTTGATGACAACCAATCAGGGTAGTGTGGAAGTCTGTAATTCTGGGGGGTGTCTGATTGCCGATGCGGGCATGTCGATAGCGGTGAACGGGTCGGGCCAGAAGCCGAAGTTCAGCCATACTCAAGCCACCTCGCGGGCAAACCAGCCGAACACAAAATCAATAGTGGCCGTAGAGTCAGCCAAGCCGGTATTCGCGACTGCGGATATTGTGGGCGAAAATGGTTTTCCGGATGTGGTGAATGACAGCGCTGAAAGTGTCGCTCATGGGCCGTCGTTAAAAGGCTATCAAGGCAAGGGGATGGCAGCCACCCTGATGAGAACCGGTTGCGCCTGCGGTATTGACGATGTGTATGAAGCAGGCTTGAACCTGGACAGCACGAACAAGCCATTAGAGATAGAAAACAGCAATGTGCCAACCGTGATCAGAGCGCTGACGTTCGATGCGTTGAATAGCGGTAGTGACGGGGTTGTGTCTTGGGGGCGTGCAACGGGGACTTTTGATAACGGTACGGTGGATGAATCTATCGAATGGATGGATTATATTGTCGGGCTTAAGCCAGCGCCCGGGCAGTTGAACAATCTGAGCGGCACCTATCATGTGTTTGCATCCACTGCCCCGATGCTGGTGGATACTAGCGGGGTGTCTGCTCCGATTGGTGCGGTAAACAGTACCACTGGCAGCTTGAATTTCGACTTTAATACCAGCTTGTATAGCTACAACTTGAATGTGCAGACGGTTGGTGAGAATTACCTGTTGTCAGGCTCAGGGGCGTCGCTGGATAAAAACAACCCGAGTTTTGCGGCGGCGGGCGCGGTTACTTCTGTCGGCACAACTTGCACGATTGGTACCTGTAACCAGGCTTTGCATGATGCCTCTCATTTGGTTCAGGGGGCCTTTTTCGGCAAACAGGGAGATCGTGCTGGTATGCAGTATGGATTCACAGCGCCCAGTGGCGCTATCTATGGCAGCACAGTGTTGAAGTGACGATACCGAAGGTGTAAAAAAGCCCGAAATATTCGGGCTTTTTTATTGACTTTTTGATGTGGCTATCAAAATGGGATATCGTCGTCAAAATCATCAAAATTGCCTGCAGGCTTGGATGGTGCCGGGGCACTGCCTTGCTGGCGATTTGGCATTTGGTTGAAATCTTCCGGTGGTGTGCTCTGGCTCGCGTCATCGTCAAAACTGGTGGAAGTGCTGCCATCGCGCCCACCCAACATTTGCATCTGGTCGGCCACGATTTCGGTGGTGTAGCGTGTGACGCCATCTTTCTCCCATTTGCGGGTCTGCAGGCGGCCTTCAATATACACCGGGCGGCCTTTCTTGAGGTATTCACCCGCGATTTCTGCCAGGCGACGATACATGACAATATTATGCCATTCTGTCTTTTCCTGCTTCTGGCCGTTCTTGTCTTTCCAGTTTTCAGTAGTGGCGATGCTGAAATTGGCAACCGCCTCGCCGTTGGGCATATAGCGCACTTCCGGGTCACGCCCCAGATTGCCAATCAGTAGGACTTTATTAAGTGATGCCATTTCGTTACTCCCAAGATTAAATTTGCTCTATCAGTTTTAATATTGTCTGCTCTGTTTCCGACTGTAACGCGGGCGGGCGCTGATTGTCGATTTTAACAATCAGGACATTTTCCTGTGCGATCAAGCTTGCATCAAAGATACCTGCCAGCTGTTTGATCTGGCTTTCAAGTGTGTTGGCGGTGTCTTTGTCCAAATCGCGTACATGATACATCTTTGTTTTCACGCTGGGTGGAGTTTTCATGCCCAGGCTCAAGATGAGCCAAATGGCCATCAGCGCGGCGCAGAATTCAAATACCGTGGCATAGCCATAATGCTGTGAAAAATAACCGCCCAGCGCGGCGCCTAAAAACATGCCAAAAGATTGTGCCGTATTATGTACCCCGATAGCAGTGCCTTTGGATGCAGCTGGTGCCATTTTGGAGATAAGCGATGGTAGGCTGGCTTCAAGCACGTTAAATGCCGTGAAGTACAGTAGCAGCGAAGCGATGATCGCCCAAAAGTTTTGCATGCTGACCGAGAATAACAATTGTGCCAGCAGCATCAGCCCGATGGCACCAATGAATACCGGTTTTAGCTTGGCGCGTTTCTCGCCAATGATAATGGCGGGTAACATCAGCACGAAAGAAGTCAGCAACACGGGCAGGTAGATTTGCCAGTGGTGGTCTTCACTTAGCCCGCCGGTTTTTTTCAATGCAAAAGGCACTACGATGAACATGGCCATTTGTGCTGCATGTAGGCTAAAAGTACCAAAATTCAGTCGCAACAACTGTGTGTCACGCAGAACGTCTTTTATTTTATCTGGTGCTGTCTGGGCGTCAGAATGAAAGTGGCTGTGCAGAGGCTGTGGCACAGCGAACATGACGACAAAGATAGCGGCGATCGAGAGCACGGCAGTTAGCCAGAAGATACCAGGCACGCCAATCCACCTGTTCAGCACAGGTCCGGCCACCAGCGACACTGCAAAAGTGAACGCAATGGTGCTGCCGATCATGGCCATGGCTTTGGTGCGATGCTCTTCGCGCGTCAGATCCGCGACCAAGGCCGTGACTACCGCAGGAATAGCGCCCGCACCCTGAATAATGCGCCCGATGATGACTGTGTGAATGTCCGTGGCCATGGCAGCAACTGCGCTGCCAATCGCGAACAAGATCAGGCCGAGGTAAATCATTTTTTTTCTGCCGAACTTGTCCGAGGCAATGCCAAACGGCAATTGCAGCAACACTTGCATCAGACCGTAAGCGCCCAGTGCCCAGCCGATGAGTGTGTGGCTTTGCCCGCCTTGCAATGTTTCGGCATAAATGGCAAATATCGGCAAAATCAGGAACATGCCAAGCATGCGCAAACCGTAAATGGAGGCCAGGCTCAGGGTGGCGCGCAGCTCGTCGCGCGTCATTTTTTCGGAAATTTGCATCAGTAATGGAAGTATTTCGAATTATTGCGTATATTAACAGGTTGCCTTTTGTTTAGCAGTCGAGTTCACATGGAATTCATCAAAATCCGCGGTGCGCGTACGCATAACCTGAAAAATGTTTCGCTGGATATTCCGCGTAACCAGCTGGTGGTCATTACGGGCCTATCCGGCTCCGGCAAATCCTCACTGGCTTTCGATACTTTATATGCGGAAGGCCAGCGACGCTATGTGGAAAGCTTGTCTGCCTATGCGCGCCAGTTTTTGGCGCGCATGGATAAGCCGGATGTGGATTTGATCGAAGGTCTCTCGCCGGCTATTTCCATTGAGCAGAAATCCACCAGCCATAACCCGCGTTCCACGGTTGGAACAGTGACGGAAATTCATGACTATTTACGCTTGCTTTACGCACGAGCTGGCGATCCGGAGTGCCCGGAACACGGTATCAAGCTGGAGGCGCAAACTGTCAGCCAGATGGTGGATAGCGTGCTCAAGCTGCCGGAAGATACTAAGCTGATGATACTCGCGCCCGTGGTGGCTAACCGCAAAGGCGAGCAGCTGGATTTATTTGACGAGCTGAAAGCGCAAGGTTTCGTGCGTTTGCGGGTGGATGGCAAGATTTACGAAATGGATGCGTTGCCCACGCTCGGCAAAACCACCAAACACAATGTGGATGTAGTCGTGGATCGCCTGAAAGTGCGCGAGGATATGAAGCAGCGCATTGCCGAGAGCTTCGAAACAGCCTTACGTCTAGCTGATGGCAAGGCCATTGCACTTGAGATGGATACCGACAGGGAGCATCTGTTCTCGGCTAAGTTTGCCTGCCCAGTATGTGATTACTCACTGGCAGAACTTGAGCCGCGCCTGTTCAGTTTCAACAATCCGATGGGTGCTTGCCCAACGTGTGACGGTTTGGGTCAGGTGACGTTTTTCGACCCGAAACGTGTGGTGGCTTTTCCACACCTGTCCTTGGCCAGTGGCGCCATCAAGGGCTGGGACAAGCGTAACCAGTTCTACTTCCAGATGCTGCAAAGTTTGGCGCAGCATTATAACTTTGACATCGAGCAGCCATTTGAAAAGCTGCCGGAAGAGATCCAAAAGATATTATTGAACGGCTCCGGGCGAGAGCAGATTCCGTTCCGTTACCTCAATGAACGCGGCTCGTTTTTCAGTCGCTCCCATAGTTTCGAGGGGATTCTGAACAATCTGCAGCGGCGCTATCGGGAAAGCGACAGCATTGCGGTGCGCGAGGAGTTGGCAAAATACATCAGCAGTAGCCGTTGCCCGGATTGTGTCGGTACTCGCTTGCGTCGCGAGGCGCGTCACGTGAAAGTCGGGGGGCACAATATTCATCAGGTATGTGAGGTACCCTTGAAACAGGCGCTCAACTTCTTTGAAAGTCTGAATTTAAGCGGGCAAAAGCTGGCAATTGCAGACAAAATTGTTAAAGAGATTGAAAGCCGCCTCAAATTCCTGACTAATGTTGGCTTGGATTATCTGTCACTTTCACGTTCTGCCGAGACACTATCCGGCGGTGAGGCGCAGCGTATCCGGCTGGCCAGTCAGATCGGCAGCGGCTTGACGGGTGTGATGTACGTACTGGATGAACCGTCTATTGGCCTGCATCAGCGCGATAATGACCGTTTGCTGGACACGCTCAAGCGCTTGCGTGATATTGGTAACACGGTCATTGTGGTGGAACATGATCAGGATGCTATCCAGGCGGCGGATTATGTGGTGGATATTGGCCCCGGTGCTGGCGAGCACGGCGGCCAGATTGTGGCGCAAGGCACGCCAGCGGAGATTCAGGCTAATGCAAATTCACTGACTGGACAGTATTTAAGCGGCAAGAAACAGATTCGATACAAGCATGCGCGTACGGTGTTTGATGCAAAGCGGGTGCTTACTTTGAAAGGCGCGAGCGGCAATAATTTGCGCACAGTCTCCATACGGATACCGGTGGGTTTGCTTACTTGTGTTACGGGCGTCTCTGGCAGTGGTAAATCCACACTCATCAATGATACTTTGTATCGCGCCGTGGCACAGCACCTGTATGGCAGTAGCACGGATCCAGCGCCGTTCGAACTGATTGAAGGGCTGGAGTTCTTCGATAAAGTCGTGGATGTGGATCAAAGTCCGATTGGCCGTACTCCGCGGAGCAATCCGGCGACTTATACCGGCCTGTTCACGCCGATACGCGACTTGTTCGCCGCAGTGCCGGAAAGTCGTGCGCGCGGCTATGGCCCAGGACGCTATTCATTCAACGTGAAAGGTGGCCGCTGTGAGGCATGCCAAGGTGATGGCGTGATTCGCGTGGAGATGCACTTTTTGCCGGATGTATACGTACCATGCGATGTGTGCAAAGGCTATCGCTACAATCGTGAGACGCTGGAAATCCAATTCAAAGGCAAAAACATCCGCGAAATATTGGAAATGACGGTTGAACAGGCGCATGAGTTTTTTAAGGCGCAGCCGGTAATTGTACGCAAACTCAAAACCCTGCTTGATGTGGGCTTGGGATACATCACGCTCGGCCAAAGCGCCACCACCTTGAGCGGCGGCGAAGCGCAGCGTGTGAAACTGGCGTTGGAGTTGAGCAAGCGCGATACAGGCCGTACTTTATACATTCTGGACGAGCCGACCACCGGTTTGCATTTTGCCGATATTCAACTGTTGCTGGATGTGATCCATCGCCTGCGCGATGCGGGGAACACTGTCGTCATTATCGAGCACAACCTGGATGTGATCAAAACCGCCGACTGGATCATCGATATGGGGCCGGAAGGCGGCGACGGCGGTGGTACGATAGTGACCGAGGGAACGCCGGAACAAGTGGCGCAGCACTCGATGAGCTACACCGGCAAGTACCTGAAACCTATGTTGTGACGGATTTTAGTAGCTATAGATAACTTTTTGCTTCTGCTACAAACGGACGATAGCTTTCAATTTTGTCGGCCAGATAATTAACATCAGTCAGGGTCAGTCGGCTGGCAACTTCGGTATCAAGCGTTTCGGCGATATATTTGGGTTCCTTGTCTTGTTCCAGATCGAATGCGATATGTGCAGCGGCGTAAACTACGGGCGCCAGGTTGCATGCGGCTAGATGGGTTGGCTCGGCATAATAGCGGATGACACGCAATATTTCATCCGGGAACTTCCATAATTTGGCCACTTTTTCGCCGATCCGGCAGTGATCCAGGCCTAATAGCGTGAACTCTACATTCTTACGTTCCAGTACGCTTCTGCCTTTGCAAACTTCCTCAACTTCGGCTGATGTGGCAGGAAATACCAGATGGATAGGCAGTTGCCCAATGGTATGGATTAAGCCGGAAATGTAAGCGACTTCCGGGTCGAACCCCAGTTCCTTGCTGAGTTGGCGGGCGATGCTGGCCGTGATCAGGCTGTGCTGCCAAAAGCGTTTCAAATCTAGGCCGGGAACCGAAGTGAACGTGGCTGTAACGCCGGAAGCCACGACCAGCGTTTTCAGGTTTTGCGTGCCAATCAGCGAAATGGCGTCTTCAATGGTTTTGACCGCACGGCTGCAGCCGAAGTAGGCCGAATTGGACATGCGCAGCACACGCGCAGCGAGCACTTGGTCGTGATTGATTTTATCTGCGACCGCCTTGAAGTCTACATCATCCTTGTTCAGCAGTTCGATGACTTCCTGCACGACCTTGGGCAACATCGGCAGGTTATTCATTTTTTCCAGAAAATTATCAATGACGTTCATGGTCGTTTCCTTCACCGTTTTTTATTTGATGGGGTAATGGAAGCACTTTACCGCGCATGGGCGGAGGGTAATTTCAGGAATAGAAGGGGAAAACCGCGACTTTTTCACTGCGGTCGGATGAGCGGATCAAATCGTGATTGCAGTCTCGAGCGCGTTCATTGTGAAGATCTCCTGGCTGTAAGCCAGTCTGGATAAGGCCTACAGGCCGATGTGTGTGCTAATGAATACTTAGAAATAGTAAGCGTAGGCGAATAGCCCCAGCATGATAGCTGACAACAACAGTTTGCCAATCAAGGCGATCGCGAATCCCAGGCCTGCCGCTAGACCAACGGTAGTGGCGCGCTGTGGATCGCGGTGAGAGAGCAGTTCGCCTGCGATTGCGCCCAGCACCGGGCCAATCAGCAATCCTGCGATGCCGGCGAATACGCCGATGACTGCTCCGATGAGGATGCCCCAGAGCGCATATTGGCTAGCGCCTGCCCGTTTGGCGGTGGCGTAGGAGGCGAAAAAGTCTATTGCCCAAGCCATTAAAGCCAGGACACCCAGTACGCTAAGCGTGACGATGCTGATACGAGTGAAGCCATCCAGCCAGGCGATGAGCAGCATGCCAGAAAACATCAGCGGTACGCCAGGCAAGGCCGGAAGCAGAGTGCCAAAAAAGCCCAGTACGATCATCACCAAGCCCAAAGCAAGCGGCCAGTCCATTAATTTCTCCTAGGGGACTTCCACCGCCGGCATGCCGCGCGAGATGCTGCCGATACGTCGGTTCAGAAAGCGCGTGTTGCGGTGGTCGTCATAAAAGCGCGGGTTGGGCACCATGGCGGCCAGTTTTGCGGCCTGCCAGGCACTGAGTTTGCCTGCACTGGTTTTAAAGTAATGCCGCGCCGCCGCCTCGGCACCAAACACGCCGTTGCCCCACTCGATGACATTGAGATAAATTTCCAGAATCCGCCGTTTGCTGAGCGTGTGTTCCAGCATGTAGGTGATGATCGCTTCCTGGCCTTTGCGCAAATAACTGCGCTTGCCGTTCAAAAACAGGTTCTTGGCCAGCTGCTGGCTGATAGTCGAGCCGCCGGCTTTGATTTTTCCTTTTTTCTGGTTCTTCACGTAGGCTTTTTTGATTCCTTCCCAGTCGAAACCTTCATGGTCGTTAAAGCGCGCATCTTCCGCCGCGATAATGGCACGTTTGAGGTGGTTGGAGATGCGGGGGTAATCTACCCATTTGTGCTTCAGTTCGGCTTCGGGTTTTTTTTCCTGCAAGATTTCAAGCCGGTCTTCCATGAACGCGCTGGAGTGTGGATTGAATTTTATCCACCACACGATATGCAGGTAAATCCACAGCTGATACAGCAGAATCAGCGCGAAAAAGCCCAACACGATGCGCCAGAACCAACTTTTTGGAACGAGTCTCATAACGCGTTAACTGATTGCCTGGCGTAATTGTTGCAGCACAGGCTGCGTGTCAGGGCGAACACCGCGCCATAACGCAAAGGCCTCGGCCGCTTGCTCCACCAGCATGCCCAAGCCATCGGCTGCTTGTGCGCCTGTGTTTCTGGCCTGCGCCATGAAAGGTGTTTCGCGGCCATACATCATGTCGTAAGCTAGCGTTTTTTTTCCAAACACCACATCGGGAATCGGTAGCGCGTTATTCGTCAGTCCGGCGGAGGTGGCATTGATGATGATATCGAACGGCTGGTTGAGCGCTGAAAATTCCAGCACGGAAATACTGCAGATAGGCTGTTCGATAGCAAGCCGCTGCACCATGATGTGCGCTTTTTCTACATTGCGGTTGGCAACGGTGATATTGGCAGGCGCGGCTTCTGCCAATGGTTGCAGCACGCCTTGCGCTGCGCCGCCGGCCCCAAGCAGCAATACCTGCGCGCCTTGCAGGGTATGCCCCAGGTTGTATGTGATGTCGCGCACTAGGCCAGCGCCGTCGGTGTTGTCGCCCGCGATATGGCCGCCATTGAACGTTAGGGTATTGACTGCCCCCGCGACGAAAGCGCGGTCAGTGTGCTGGTGGCAAGCGTCATAAGCCTCGAGCTTGAACGGCACGGTGACGTTGGCGCCTTTGTAGCCTTGGTCTATCAGGTGTTGCACGGTTTGTCTAAAGCCATCCAGTGGGGCAAGAATCGCCTCGTAGCGAATATCTTCGCCAGTTTGTCTGGCAAATCCGGCATGAATCAGTGGTGATTTGCTATGGGCGATGGGATTGCCCAAAACCGCATATCTATCTGTCATTTAGCTTGCCCGGTTAGCCGTTTGTCCAGGGTAATCCGGCATTTTTCCAGCCATTGATGAGCGTACGCTGCTTCAACTCGTTCGCCTCGCCTTCAAAGCCTTCCAGCATGTTGTAAGCATTGTGGTAGCCTAATTGCTGTGCCATACTGGCCGCGCCATGCGAGCGGCCGCCGGTTCTGCACATGAAGATAACGGTAGCGTTTTTGTTTACCTTGGATTGCAACAATTCCCCGAAGTCCGGGTTGGGCACCATGCCCGGGTAGAATGCCCATTGGATGCCCAATGCATCTGGGACGCGCCCGACCAGGTCCAGTTCGGCTTGGGTGCGTACATCTACCAGCACGGTATTGGTATCCGACTGCAATACCGCAAACGCTTCCTTCGGCGTTAGCGCCCCGGCATATGGCAGACCTAGTTGTTCGGCACGCATATGTGCGGTTTGTAAAAGCTGTTGACTCATTATTTAACCTCTCAATTCTGTAATGTGCGCAGTATAACGTGAATTCTGCAGGACAAAAATCATGGCCCATGCGCATCAATATGGTGCATTTTCCCCATAAATGCACCATATTGATGCGCATTGAAAATATCTACGTCACTAAGTAAATGAATTCAGTGCATTTTTAGATAAGCAGTGATGTTTTCTCTTTGGCATGGTTCCTGCTAAAATCTTGGTCTCAAGAATTCAAGTGTTTCGTGAATTTTTTAGTCATTCTTTCATTTTCGAGCAAAACATACTAGGAGAAAAGCAATGTCAGTTGCAAATGTGATGAAAATGGTTAAGGAAAACGACATCAAGTTCGTTGATTTTCGTTTTACTGACACCAAAGGTAAGGAGCAGCACGTTTCTGTGCCTGTTTCTCACTTCAATGAAGACAAATTTACCGAAGGCCATGCATTTGATGGTTCTTCCATCGCCGGCTGGAAAGGCATTAACGCATCCGACATGCAATTGATGCCCGATGCAGCGACTGCTTTCGTTGATCCGTTCTTTGATGAACCAACATTGGTGCTGACTTGCGATGTGGTTGACCCGACAGATGGTAAAGGTTACGACCGTGATCCACGCTCTATCGCTAAACGTGGCGAGGCTTACCTGAAAGCCAGCGGTATCGGTGATACCGCTTACTTTGGTCCAGAGCCAGAATTTTTCATTTTCGACAGCATCCAATGGCAAGCTGGCATGCAAGGCTGCTCCGTTAAAATCAACTCCGAAGAGGGCGCATGGGCTTCCGGTGACAGCTTCGAAGGTGGCAATACAGGCCACCGCCCAGCAGTTAAAGGCGGTTACTTCCCGGTTCCACCCGTTGATTCTTTCCAGGACATTCGTTCCGCGATGGTACTGACTTTGGAAGAACTGGGTATCCCGGTTGAAGTACACCATCACGAAGTGGCTAACGCTGGTCAGTGCGAAATCGGTACTAAATTCAACACCTTGGTTCGTCGCGCTGACTGGACACAAGTGCTGAAATATGTGGTATTGAACACTGCACACGCTTACGGCAAAACGGCGACATTCATGCCAAAACCAATGGTTGGCGACAACGGTTCCGGCATGCACGTGCACCAATCCATCTGGAAAGATGGCAAAAACCTGTTCGCAGGCAACGGCTATGCTGGTTTGAGCGATTTCGCCCTGTACTACATCGGCGGTATCATCAAACACGCGCGTGCATTGAACGCGATCACCAACCCATCTACCAACTCCTACAAACGCTTGGTGCCAGGCTTTGAAGCTCCGGTTAAATTGGCTTACTCTGCTAAAAACCGTTCTGCTTCTATCCGTGTTCCATTCGTACATGGTGATAAAGCACGCCGTATCGAGGCTCGCTTCCCAGACCCAACCGCTAACCCATACCTGGCTTTCACAGCCTTGATGATGGCTGGCCTGGATGGTGTTCAGAACAAGATTCACCCAGGTGAACCAGCGACTAAAGACTTGTACCACTTGCCACCAGAAGAGGATGCATTGATCCCAACCGTATGTTCTTCTTTGGATCAGGCGTTGGAATATCTGGATAAAGACCGCGAGTTCTTGACCCGTGGTGGCGTGTTCTCTGATGACTTCATCGATGCTTATATTGATTTGAAGATGCAAGAAGTACAGCAACTGCGTATGACGCCACACCCATTGGAGTTTGGTTTGTACTACAGCTGCTAATTTAGCATGCACCAAAAAAGGGCGGTTTTAACCGCCCTTTTTTTATTGTCTGTAATGACAATAGAACTTTGACGGGACTCCGGCGTCAACCGATAATGCAATACTTCGTTGATTACTTGACAATTGTCATCTAAACTATTGGTATGAATAGATATTTATTTGCCATTCTTTTTCTGGGCGCATTGGGCTTACCAAACGCATCTGCCGAAATTTACAAACATGTGGATTCGGAAGGAAATGTGACTTATTCCAATGTAAAGATCAAAGGCGCCAAGAAGCTGGATCTGGAGCCTGCTGACACTAGCTTTGGTGGGGATGGTAATGCTGCCAAGCGCGCACCAGCGCCTAAAACGGCCACTCCAGCGGGTTTTCCTAAAGTAGACAGTGGCACGCAGAACGCGCGTGACAGTAAGCGAAAAGAAATCTTGCAAATAGAGCTAGATTCGGAAAGGGTTGCGCTGGAAAAGGCCAAGCAGGCTTATGCTGAGGCTGAGTCCAATCCGGAGGTGTATAAAACCAAGGATGGTAAAACTTTCCGGAATGTAGCCAAATATGAGGAAAAACTGAAGCCTTTGCGCGATGAAATTGAAGCGCATGAGCGCAATATCGAACTGCTACAGAAGGAAATCGGCAGTAATCATTAAGTCTTTAGATGTTTCCGTGAGCCACCTAAAAGCTGGCTCGGCTTTTGCTTAATATCAAGCACATTTTTATTTGCTGTGATAACTTAAGCAGATGGTACAAAGTATCCCCAACGGTTTCTCCGGCCTTGAATATCTGGCGACAGCAGTAATCCTGCTGGATGAGGCGCACCGTGTTGTCTATGCCAACCCAAGCGCGGAAATCCTGTTCGCAGTCAGCGCCAATCACATTGCCAACCAGCATATCTCCAATGTGTTCCAGAATTGCGATGTGCTGCAGATCGCCATCGAGAATGCGCTCAAGAACCATAGCCCATACCGGGAACACGAGCTGGTGCTGACAACCACACGTCAGCATTCGCTGGCAGTAACTTGTACCGTGACACCACTGGAATTGCCAGACGCTGTGCTGATGCTGGAGTTCCAGCAGATGGACCAACAGCTACGCATTGCCCGCGAAGAGCGCATGCTGATCCAGCAGCAAGCCAATGCGGAATTGCTGCGCAATCTGGCGCATGAGATTCGCAATCCCTTGGGTGGCCTCCGTGGTGCGGCACAATTGCTGGAACACGAATTGCCGCAACCGAATTTGCGCGAATACACACAGGTTATCATCAAGGAAGCAGACAGGCTACACAGCCTGATGGACAGGCTGCTGGTGCCGCATCGCGTGCCCAAATACGAGCCTACCAATATCCACGAGGTGCTGGAACGTGTACGCAGCTTGCTGTTGGCTGAATCGCCACATAACATCAA
>OEOE01000013.1_pt1 | contig 29294 bp, 23 predicted proteins | sample 1539681 | NCBI WGS metagenome assembly OEOE01 (sample SAMEA3611561, study PRJEB22512) | activated sludge metagenome | biome: Urban; feature: Wastewater Treatment Plant; material: Activated Sludge | place: Slovenia | collected 2012-09-24
CCGAATGCGGTGAAAGATCCGAAAGAAGCAGGTGTCTTCCGCAACGGTAATAAAGTGACCGTAAAAATTACCAGCATGGCGCCAGCTTTTTCTCTGAGCGACTTTAAAGTGAAAGTCGGTGACGAAGTGACGATTATTCTGACCAATCTGGACAAGGTAGAAGATCTGACCCACGGTTTTGCGATTGAAAAGTACAACATCAACTTTATCGTAAATCCACAGGAAACCAAGTCAGTGACCTTCAAAGCTGAAAAGCCGGGGATGTACTGGTGCTACTGCTCACATTTCTGTCATGCATTGCACCTGGAAATGCGTTCACGGATGTTCGTGGAAGCGTAATTTAGTGTCAATGGCATCATCCTGGGGGAGGCCTAGCCTCCCCTTTTTACCTTATAAAAGTTGGTAGTAGCTTTATGCGCTTGTTGAATTCTGTGCGTGCTGGAATAAGTGTGCTGATGCTGGTGCTTGCATCGGCCGCGTACGGCAATGCCTATGAGGCACCGCTGCCAGTACAGCTTTCCACAGACCCAGATTTATGTGCCCACGTCCCTTGCGGTGATGTTATCGCAGATGCCGATAGCTTTTCAGAACGTAAGGGCAAGCCCGCTTATGTCGAGGCCTATCGTAGCAAAAAAGACGACCATGGCGAGATTGATGACCATAAAGAAAACGGCGACTCTCAAGAAAAGGACGATCATCACAGTGAGGATGACGAGCGTGAGCTGATCGGTTACGTGTTCTTGTCCACAGACATCGTGGATATTCCTGCCTATTCCGGCAAGCCCGTGGTCACCCTGATTGGTATGGATACCAAGGGCATTATTACTGGCGCGAAAGTGCTGCGTCATAGCGAGCCGATTCTCTTGCTGGGCATTCCAGAGGACGAGTTGACCAAGTTCATCAAGCAGTATGTAGGCAAGTTTGTCGGTGACAAGATCGAAATCGGCAAGCCACGCGAGGGGCAGAGCTATATCGGCCTGGATGCCATTACCGGTGCTACCGTGACGGTGGTCGCCCAAAACCAGGTGATGATGCGCTGCGGCGTGCAGATTGCCAGACAGGTGGGCATTCTGAAACCTACCATACGGGCCCAGGCGAAATTTACCGATCTTGCCAAATCAACAACCTGGGACGATTTGGTTGCTGAAGGCGGCGTGCAACGTTTGCTGGTCAAGCGCGAAGATGTCGGCCTCGATGCCGCCGGCACACCCTACCTTGATTTGTGGTTTGGTTATCTGAATCAGCCAACGCTGGGCCATGCGATTCTTGGTAAAAGCAATTATGAAAGCCTGATGGCGCGCCTCAAACCGGACGAGCACGCGATATTTATTATCCGCACAGGAGGTAGTGAGTCATTCAAGGGTTCCGGTTTCGTGCGCGGCGGCATCTACGACCGCATCCAGGTGGCGCAGGAAATGGACACCTTCACTTTCCGCGACCTGGATTATCTCAACCTGTATGGAATCGAGGCGGCGGGGGCGCCAGCTTTCAATGAATCCGCCATCTTTATTATCCGTTCCAAGAGTTTCTCAGCGGCTTATCCATGGAAACTGGTGTTCCTGGCAAACAAGATGGACAAGATCACGGGTCACAGGACGTTTACCAGCTTCGACGCCGAATCCTGGCTGCCGGATGCTTATTTGCAGGGTGGTCGTCCGGTCATTATCGTACCGGATCCAACCTGGCTACGTATCTGGAAGGACAAGACTTTAGGAATCGTTGCTTTTACGGCACTATTGCTATTGATTGGTACGGTATATGCCAAACGCGACTGGCTGGTGCGACGCTGTACACGTAAGAATAAGCACTGGGTCGACGGATTCAAGTACTTCGGGTGGGTTGTCAGCATCGGCTTCGTCGGCTTCGCCATGATGGCGCAGCCTTCAATTACCCAAGTACTGACCTGGTTCCATGCCCTGCTGTTTCAGTGGGAGTGGGAGCTGTTCCTCACAGACCCGTTCATTTTCATCTTCTGGTGGTTCATCATCATCACGGTGTTTATCTGGGGGCGCGGTTTGTTCTGTGGCTGGCTGTGCCCGTTTGGCTCGCTGTCCGAACTGTTGTACAAAATAGGCGGCTGGGTCGGCCTCAAGCGCTTCCAGTTCCTGCTGCCGGAACGCATCCATCACCAACTAAAATGGCTGAAATACGCGATTTTCTATGGACTGCTGGCGGTGTCGTTCTTCTCTATGGGCTTAGCAGAAAAACTGGCGGAAGTTGAGCCGTTTAAGACCACGTTCCTGGTCGGCATGTTCAATCGCGCCTGGCCTTATACCTTATTCGTTGCAGCTTTGCTCGGTTTGTCTATATTCACAGAGCGTCCTTTCTGCAAATATCTGTGTCCATTGGGTGCTGCACTGGCAATCCCAACCACGTTTCGCTGGTTCGGACTCAAGCGCAAACCGGCCTGCACCACCTGCAGCGCTTGTGCCAAGGGCTGCGGTTCGCTGGCGATTAACCCGAAGGGAGAGATCGACCAGCGCGAATGCATGCTATGTCTGGATTGCATGGTCATGTATTATGACGAACATGCCTGTCCGCCGCTATCGCAGGAGCGTAAGCGCCGGGAACGCGCCGGGCTGCCGTTGACACCGGTCGGTGCGGATGGCCACTACATCCCGATTATGCCTTTACCCGCTGAAGAAAAACGTTAGGAAACAACGAATGAGCACCTCTGATCTAGATCCAGATCTGTTACCGCCTTATGCGGACACGGCTCACGCCTGGCTGCTGCATGAAGTGGTGGATCACTTATGGCCATGGAGCCAGCGTGGATTTCAGCATCACAAATGGGTGCTGGCGATAGGTGTTGTTCTGGCACTGGCGGTTAGCGTAGTCTGGGTGCTGGCCGGGCTGGGCAAGGCGACTGCCGGCACGGTGATTGGCTGGTGGGCAGGCTGGAGTGTGTTTGAGGTCATGATTCGCATGTACTCCAAACCTTATATCAAAGAAGGCCCCTGGTGGCAGCGCCATTACCGCCATGCAAGTATCATGGACATGCTGTGCTACGTCTCTTTCAAAAATCTGCTTGTCGGCGCCGCGCTGTTTGTTGGGTTGAAGGCGCTCGGCTTGCTACAAATGTGAGACTGATGTTTTTTTATCGCATTAATATTTTCTTCTTTGTGTGTCTGTGCCTCACAGCTTTAAGCGTGCAAGCTGCCGAGTGGCGTGTCGCGCCAGGGCAGCGTATTGCCGACGCCATCGCTCAGGCAGCACCGGACGACACCGTCCTGATTGAATGGGGAAACTATCAAGAAAACCTGATAATAGACAAGACCTTGCATCTGCAAGGCATCGGGCGGCCGACCATTTCCGGCGGACTGCTGGGCGACACCATCCGCGTAACCGCGCCGGACGTGACGATAGAAGGCATCATTATCACCAACTCAGGTGGCGATTTAGGCAAGCAAAATGCAGGTGTCTACATCCAGCCAGGCGCACACCGAACTCAAGTCCGCAACTGTGACCTTACCTACAACTTGTTTGGCCTATGGATACAGGGTGCCAACCATGTAGTGGTGGAGCACAACAACATTACAGGTAAACGCGATTTCTATTCCAGCCAGCGCGGTAACGGCATCCAGCTCTACGACACCGAGGGCGCCAGAATTATTAGCAATAATATCAGCTTTGTACGCGATGCCATCTACGTGGATGTCTCCCACCATGCGCAGTTTCGTAAGAATCGCTTGCACCACAGCCGCTATGGCACCCATTACATGAATTCATACAATAACGTATGGGAGAATAACGAGACATATCTCAACCGTGGTGGGTTAGCATTAATGGAAGTACGCAATCAGGAAGTACGCAACAACATTGCTTGGGGCAACTCCGATCACGGCATCATGCTGCGTACTATTCAGGATTCGGTCATTGAGAACAATATTGTTGCTGGCAATATGCGTGGCTTTTTTATCTACGATGCCGAATACATTACCCTGCGAGGTAATCTGGTGGTAGATAACCAGACCGGTGTTCACCTGTCAGCCGGCTCAACACGCAATTCAGTTGAGGCCAACGACTTCATTGCCAATCATGAGCAGGTGAAGTACGTTGCCTCGCGCGACGAAGCCTGGGGCGTGGAAGAGGGCAATTATTGGAGCAACTATCTAGGCTGGGATCGCGATGGTAACGGCCGTGGCGACATTCCCTATGAAGCGAACGACATGGTGGACAGACTTTCCTGGAAGCACCCAATGATGAAGCTGCTGCTTGGCAGTCCGGCAGTACAAAGCTTGCGATTGATCGCCCGGCAATTTCCTTTATTGCGTGCACCTAGCGTGGTGGACTCTGTTCCTCGCACAACGCCGCAACACACAGACTGGAGGCAGTGGCTTGGCAAATATTATCGTTAAGGGTCAAGGCGTTAGCCGGTATTTCGGTGCAGTCCGCGCGGTGGATGGGGTCGATCTCGATATCCGGTCCGGTGAACTGTTCGGCCTGATAGGGCATAATGGCGCCGGCAAAAGTACGCTATTCAAAATGATGCTGGGCCTGCTGCCATTGAGCTGCGGTGAGATTCGTATTGATGGAGAATCTGTCAGTAATAGTAATTTCCGCAATGTACGGCGTAAGATCGGTTATCTGCCAGAAAATCTGGCATTGTATGACAATTTAACCGGTTTAGAAACGCTACACTTTTTTGCCAGGTTAAAAGGTGCTGACGTGCAGCAATGTGCAAAAATGCTGGAGCGCGTTGGCCTTGCCGATGCCGCAAACCGGCGTGTGCGCGAGTACTCCAAGGGCATGCGCCAGCGCTTGGGCTTTGCGCAGGCTTTGCTGGGTGAGCCACGCCTGTTGTTTCTGGACGAGCCGACTAATGGTCTCGACCCGGAAGCTATCCGCGAATTTTTTTCCATCCTGCGCGACTTGCAGGCGCAAGGCGTCACCATGATTTTAACCTCGCACATTCTTGCCGACATTCAGGAGCGTGTGGATCGACTGGCCATCATGAAAAATGGCAAAATCCAGAGCTGCGGCAGCGTTCAGGCGCTGCGCGAAACAGTGAACCTGCCATTGATACTGGAAATAGGCGGCACAGTAACAGCTGATCAGGTGGCGCAGATGCTGGACGGCCTGCCTGTCGTTTCGATTGAGGCACGACTTGATCGTCTATGGGTGAAATTGCCGCGCGAAGCCAAGATGCAGGCACTCGCTCGGCTCATGACTATAGGTGACGGGATGCAGGACCTGCACGTGCGCGAACCTTCTCTAGAAGATGTATTTTTTGGATTGGTGGAATCATGATTGAATTCGCACAGATCGGCACCATTGCCGGCAAAGAATTTCGAGATCGCATCCGCAATCGCTGGGTATTGGCCATTGCGGTAGTGTTCGCTGCCTTCGCACTGGTGATTGCCTATTTTGGCGCTGCACAACAAGGTGCGGTGGGCTTTCGCTCTATTGAAATCACCATTGCCAGCCTAGTCAGCCTGGTCATTTATCTGATTCCGTTAATTGCCTTGATTCTAGGCTTCGATGCCATTGTCGGCGAGCGTGAACGCGGCTCGCTGGATTTATTGCTGACCATGCCCATTACCCGGCTGGAGTTGATACTGGGGAAATATTTAGGGCTATCCGCCGCGCTGGCGCTTTCCACCGTGGCGGGCTTTGGTCTTGCGGGCATTGCCATGGCAAATCAGTTGGATCTGTACGCGCTGCTGAACTACAGCGGCTTCATATTAAGCTCGGTGCTGCTCGGCATGACTTTCCTCAGCCTGGCGGTGATGATCTCAGTATTTGCCACCGACCGTGCCGGGGCCTCCGGTCTAGCCATTGCTTTGTGGTTTTTCTTTGTGCTGGTGTTTGACTTGCTATTACTCGGCGCGTTAGTTGCAACGGGCGGGCACTATGGCGGCGCAATCTTTCCGTACCTGCTATTACTCAACCCTGCTGATGTTTTCCGTGTATTGAATATTTTTAGCCTGGATGATGTACGCACTCTGTATGGCATGGCGACAGTCTTTCCCGAAGAGCTAGCCAACCCATGGTTACTAGGCGGCATTATGCTGCTATGGATTGCAGCACCACTTTCGATTGCCCTTTGGAGATTTAAACGATGAAATTTATGACAACAATGCTATTTAACACCCGCCACGCCTGGCTGCTGGCGGCTGCTCTGCTGGCTGCCTGTAGTCAGCAGGCGGCACAAAACATTGCGCCGGTTGAAATAACGCGTGAAACCGCGTGCAGCCTGGATGGCATGACCCTCGCCGATTATCCAGGCCCCAAAGCTCAAATTCTTTACGCTGAGGCCACAGCACCAGAATATTTCTGCGACCTGATGGAAATGTTCGATATCTATCTCAAGCCGGAGCAAGCGCGCAAAGTGGATGCTATTTATGTACAGGATATGGGGCAAACCCAGTGGGAGGAGCCGAAAGGACACTGGATTGACGCAAAAAGTGCCTTTTATGTTGTCGGCTCCAAAAAAATGGGCTCAATGGGACCAACATTCGGCTCATTTTCCAAAGAGGATGATGCCAAAGAATTTATCAACGCTAACGGCGGCAAAGTGTATAAATTTGGTGAAATCACGCCGGATATGGCCGCGCTTGATGGCGGCGCCCTGCACGATCAACACATGTAGCGCCTCAGAAAAAGCTGGTTTCCAGCGGTTATGCTACCAACCCATGCTCTACTGCATAGACTGCAGCCTGTACGCGACTGGCTAGATTGAGCTTGCGCAGAATGCCCTGCACATGAATTTTGACGGTAGACTCTGCCAGGTCAAGTGAACGGGCGATTTCTTTATTGCTGGCACCACGCGCCAGCATGACAATGATTTCGCGCTCACGCGGCGTGAGTTTTTCAAGTCTGGCCTCGCTGGCGCTACCCTTTTGCGGCATGCGCATGGCATCCGCCAGCTTACCGGCCATTTGCGATGACATCACGGATTCGCCTGCCGCGGCGCGGCGAATGGAATCCAGCAAAAAATCGGTCTCAATGTTTTTCAACAGATAGCCACGTGCACCGGCGCGCAAGGCTTCCAGCAAATCATCGGCGTCTTCAGACACTGTCAGCATAATAATTTGGCTCTGCGGCGCTTCTTCTCGCAACAAAGGGATGGCTTGCAAGCCACTGGTGCCCGGCATGTGCAAATCCAGCAGCACGACATCCGGCTTGAGTTGTTTGGCGCGCTTGACACCATCCAGCCCATCGCCCGCCTCGCCGACCACCTCAAACCCTTCCTGGCGCTCCAGCAATAACTTGATGCCACTGCGAAACAGCGTGTGGTCGTCAACAATCAGGACTCGAATCGGCTTCATATGGTCTGTTATTCTTGCAAGTTTTCAGGAAGTATAAGGCAAATACGTGTTCCCTTGTCAGGCTCGGCGTCAAAAGAAAGCTCCGCACCAATGCGGTGGGCGCGCTCGCGCATGATGCGCAAGCCGACATGACTGTCGCCTGCGTCACGCGATGCATCAAAACCAACGCCATTGTCCTGTATATCAATTACGCACTGTTCCGCACAGCCCAGTTTCACTTCCACACGGCTGGCTTTTGCGTGTTTACGCACATTAGAAAGCGACTCCTGCACGATGTGCATAATCTGCAGCACTTGTTCGGGCTGTAGTTCAGGGGCGCTGCCTTGCGCTGTGAAAACCGCCTCAATCCCCGTTTGTCCTTCAAATTTCTCCAAAGCGCTGCGAATAGCCGTTTCCAGATCAGTACTGCCAATGCGGGTACGGAAATGCACCAGCAATTCCCGCACATCATCATAGCTCTCCTGAACGCCCTCGCGAATCTGCGCCAGACTCTTCAAAGCCTCTGTAATGCGGTTTTTTTGCAGATCTTCCTGCAGCAGCTGCACCTGAATATTGAGAAACGCCAATGACTGCGCGATGCTGTCATGCAACTCCTGCGCCAGCAGGTTGCGTTCTTCTGAAATCGCTACTTCCTTATCCAGTGCGGCCAATTCTTTATTTTTAGCTTCAATACTGCGCGTTTTTTCTTCCACACGCTGTTCGAGCGTAGCGTAAATGTCATGTAATTCACCCGCCATGCGGTTAAATCCGCCAGCCAGTTCTCCAAGCTCATCGTTGCTGGTGACAGGCAGGCGCACATCAAAATCCGCTTCTGCCATGCGTTGAATCCCTTCACGCAGGCGCATCACCGGGCGCACCACCATGTGCGAGAATAAATAAACCAGCAGCACCGTCCCTACAAGCGCCAGACTCACCAGTGCGATCTGCAAAAAACGCAATAAAGTAGTGGCACGTGCATTACTATGCTCTACCATGGTCACCAGTTCATTAATGCCTGCAACAAATCGCTCCAGCATAGGCCGGTACTTCGCCAGCAGGGCTTGCTGTTGAGTGGCGTCCGAAGTATTGAGAATCCGCATAATATAAGGGTTGATGTCGGTATTCCACGACTGGTGCAATTGCGTCATCTGATTTTTAACATCAACATCTTTGGGTAAAAATAACGGTCTTTGTGGATTCCCCAATTCCAGCTCGGTCAAGGTTTTCTCAAACAAAGCAATTTCATGATCAATATCACTGCGCAACTGCGCAGTGGGCAGTTTTACTTGTTGCTCCAGTAAATACGCAATACGATACGAACGCATGCGCTCGCGCCCCGCATCATTAATGGCCGCCGCACCGCCTTCCAGGCGCCACGACACCAGCAAGGTTGAGCCTATCGCAACCAGTGCGACTAAAAAATAAAATACCAGCAGCCCGATGATTTTGTCTCGTATCTTTAGCTTCATCATAGAGAGCAGATTCCTTTCTAACCCAGCCAAACCTGTTACTTTAACATGCGCCTGAATCCAAATTTTGGATTTAACAAAACACCTTGATTCAAATCAACCAATCCAGGCAAACTAATTTTTATGTGGTGCATACGCACACTTTCTGTGCACTTGACGTATTTTCCCGCTAATCTAATTTTGCAATCATTCCATATAAAATCCAATTGATTCAAAGTGATAAGTCGCGCACTCCAAGCTGGCACGGCAATTGCCTATAGTCAATTGATTCATCCATTTAAGCTGCCATGTTAAAAGTAATGATTGTCGATAATAACCATGACCGCACCAAGTCACTCAAGCAATCTCTGCTTGATACCGGGTACGAAGTGATTGCACATCTGAAAGACACGGTCAACCTGGAGGGCGCCTGCTGTGAATTGCAGCCGGATGTTGTCATTATTGATACGGACTCACCTAGTCGCGACACCTTGGAAAACTTATGTGTCATGAGTATGCATCATCCGCGCCCGGTGGTGATGTTTACGCATGATGGCGATAAAGAAAAAATTAAAACCGCCACGCAAGCAGGGGTAAGTGCATATGTGGTGGGGACCATTCCCAGCGAAAGGTTGACGCCCGTGATTGATGCTGCAGTTGCCAGATTTGAGGAATTTAAACATTTACGTACCGAGTTGGCCATGGCTAAAACACAGTTGGATGAACGCAAGATTATTGAGCGCGCCAAAGGGTTGCTGATGAAACAGCGCAATCTGGATGAAGAAGAGGCTTATGGCCTATTGCGCAGCATGGCGATGAAAAAGAATATGAAACTGGCCGATTTATCGAATCAGCTGATAGAGGCAGCCTCGATGCTGATTGTTTAGTTATCAAGTCAATGTGTTTACCCAACGGAGGGAAACCACAAAGTTTTAGATGTGCCAATGATGGCGCGGTGAATTTAAACGCATAATTTAAATTTAAGTAATTGAAATATAAGACAAAGGCGTCTTAATAGCGAGGTTAGCACCCTTGCCGTTAAGGCGCCTTTTTTATGGGCAAAATTTTTAGCTAGGAGTAAAAAATGAGTAAAGAAGTGAAACCAGCATCAACCTTAATCGACGCGACCACTGTGACCGAAGCTGCCGGGGCAGGAACTCAATCTGTTGACGCAAGCCGCCGTAACTTCTTCAAACACAGCATCGCCGGTGCGTTTGGCGCAGCTGCGATGATGAACATGATGCCGGCCGGCATCAGAAGCATGGCGTACGCCGCAGGTTCTGACGCACCTGAAATTACCGAGGTAAAAATTGGTTTCATTCCCCTCACAGACTGCGCCCCCATTGTCGTGGCAGCCGAAATGGGCTTCGATAAAAAATATGGCATCAAAATTACGCCGTCTAAAGAAGCCTCTTGGGCAGGCGTGCGCGACAAGGTTGTGAATGGCGAGCTACATGCTGCCCACGTGCTGTATGGTCTGGTATATGGCGTGCAAATGGGCATTGGCGGCCAGCAAAAAGATATGGCCGTGCTCATGGCCCTAAATCACAACGGCCAAGGTATTACGCTATCAAGTCAACTGAAAGATAAAGGCGTAAAAGATGGCAAAACGCTTAAACGCGTGATGGCGAATGAAAACCGTGATTTTACCTTTGCGCAAACCTTCCCTACCGGTACGCATGCCATGTGGCTGAATTACTGGCTGGCGGCAAATGGCATCGACCCGGTAAAGGATGTGAAAAACATTGTGGTACCCCCCCCGCAGATGGTGGCCAATATGCGTATCGGCAACATGGATGGCTACTGCGTGGGTGAGCCGTGGAATGCGCGTGCCATTTACGACAAAGTAGGTTACACCGTAGCTACCAGCCAAGATATCTGGGTAGACCATCCAGAAAAAGTATTGGGTGCAACGGCTGAATTTGTCGCCAAAAATCCTAATACAGCACGCGCCATGATGATGGCGATTTTAGAGGCCAGCAAATACATTGACGCCACAGCAAACCGTGCCAAGGTAGCAGAACTGATATCTGGCAAATCCTATGTGAACGCACCAAAAGATGTAATTTTAGGCCGTTTCCTAGGTGATTATGACAACGGCAATGGCAAAAAATGGAAAGACCCTAACTACATGAAGTTTTATGACGACGGCAAAGTACCGTTCCCGTACATATCCGATGGCATGTGGTTCTTAACACAGCACAAACGCTGGGGCATGCTGAAGTCTGATCCTGATTACTTGGGCATCGCTAAAAAAGTGAACCAGGTTGAGCTTTACAGCCAGGCCGCTAGCCAATTGGGGGTGAGTGTGCCTAAAAGCGAGATGCGCAGCTCAAAACTCATGGATGGCATTGTGTGGGATGGCAGCAACCCGGCCGCCTATGCGAGCGCTTTCAAAATCAAGGCTTAATTCTTAACTATAGGAAATAAAAATGAGCGCAATCGGGATTAAACCAGAAAGCATACAAATGATCATGCAAAAACCGGAAACATCGAAAGTCGATATGAAAGCTGAAAAGGCTGCAAACGATGTGATTGAGCAGCCGTCAACACCAGCAACCTTAACAACAGGGGCGGCAGCTAAAACACCAAGCCAGTTTTCGACAACAGCCAGGGTGTTTTTTCAATGGCTGCTGCCGCCAGCAATCGGGCTACTGCTGTTACTGGCAGTCTGGACATTGATTTCGCACCAGTCGCAAGGGCTGCCAGGGCCGGTATCCACCTTTAAGGCTGCGATGGTTCTGTTCAGCGACCCGTTCTATGTCAACGGCCCCAACGATCAGGGCATCGGCTGGAACATTCTTAACTCACTGCAGCGTGTGGGCTTAGGATTTGGCATGGCTGCGCTGGTAGGCATTCCGCTGGGCTTTATGATTGGCCGGTTTGAGTTTTTATCGCGCATGACTTCTCCCATTATCAGTCTGTTGCGCCCTGTTTCACCCTTGGCGTGGCTACCGATTGGTTTGCTGGTATTCAAAGCCGCTAATCCGGCAGCCATCTGGGTGATTTTTATTTCTGCCATCTGGCCGATGATTATCAACACGGCTGTAGGGGTGAGCAAAGTGCCGCAGGATTACATGAACGTAGCCAAAGTGCTGAACCTGAGCGAGTGGAAAATCGTCACCAAAATTTTATTTCCTTCAGTCTTGCCCTACATGATGACAGGCATACGCTTGTCGATCGGCGTGGCATGGCTGGTGATTGTTGCGGCAGAAATGCTCACCGGCGGCGTGGGAATCGGCTTCTGGGTGTGGGATGAATGGAATAACCTGGTGGTTGAACATATCATCATCGCGATTTTCGTGGTGGGTTTAGTCGGCTTGCTGCTTGAGCAAGGGCTGATTTTACTGGCAAAACGCTTTTCTTACGAATAGCTTTTCAGATCAAAAAAAGGAAACGATGATGGAAAAACATGTACAGGAAAGACATATGCAAGAAAGATACGTACAGCTTGAAAACGTGAATATGCGTTTTGTCACCAAAAAAGGCGTCTTCGAGGCTTTGAAAAACATTAATCTAAACATTAACCAGGGCGAGTTTGTATCGATTATCGGCCACTCAGGCTGCGGCAAATCAACGGTGCTCAATTTAATTGCGGGATTACTGGAACCCACCAGTGGTCATTTGTTTTGCGCAGGTCGTGAGATTGCAAAACCGGGCCCTGACCGTGCAGTCGTGTTTCAGAACCACTCGCTGCTGCCATGGCTGACCTGCTTTGAAAATGTCCATCTGGCGGTTGAACGCGTCTTTAAGCACGAAACACAAGTGCAGCAGGACCTGCGCGTGATAGACGCGCTGGCGCTTGTCGGCTTGTCGCACGCCATGGACAAACGCCCGCATGAGATTTCCGGCGGCATGAAGCAGCGTGTAGGCATTGCCAGAGCATTGGCGATGGAGCCCAAGGTTTTATTGCTGGACGAGCCTTTCGGCGCGCTCGATGCCCTCACCCGCGCCACGCTGCAGGATGAGCTGATGAAAATCATGGAAAAAACGCATTGCACTGCCGTGATGGTTACGCATGATGTAGATGAGGCCGTATTGTTGTCTGACCGGATTGTGATGATGACGAACGGACCTTCTGCCGGAATTGGCGAGATTCTGGATGTGAATCTGCCAAAACCGCGCAACCGCCTGGAACTGGCAGAAGACCAGGATTACAACCATTTGCGCAGCGAGGTATTGCGTTTCTTATACGAACGCCATGCCAAAAAGGCCGCTTAAAAAACAGATCAATTAACTCAACTTTTCAGGATTTTTAAATTATGTACAACTCGAAACCTTTAAAAAAGCGCCTCATCACGATTAGCATATATTCAGCGATTGCAGCTTTTTCCGGACAAGCCTTTGCCGAAGAAACGCCAGCACCTGAAGATGAATACACCTTTATGGATGCAGTGAAAGAAGGTAAAAATTTAACCAGTTTCAGATTACGCTATGAACACGTTGACCAGGATGGCCTGCAACCAACGACAACAGTAGGAACGAAAGCCAATCCTACAGCTAACCAGGAACTCAAAGATGCTGAAGGTTTAACCCTGCGCAGCTTGATTGGCTGGCAAACCTCGCCTTACAAGAACTTCAGCTTTGCCGCACAGTTGATTGATGTGACAAAGTTTATAGACAACTTCAACGACAGTACCAATAATACATTGATTAACGCTGTTTCAAACCAAGTCAGAAATGTGGAATACGCAAAAATCGTTGACCCAACTTATACTGGCATCAATCAACTTTATGTTGACTGGACCGGCCTCAAAAATACGCGCTTTCGCTTAGGCCGCCAACAGGTTAATCTGGACAATGTGCGTTTTATCGGCGACATCGGCTTCCGCCAAGTGATGCAGGTGTTTGATGGTGTGTCAGTATTAAATAAAAGTATTCCTGATACGGAAGTGTTTCTATCGCACTTTGAACGCGTGAGACAAATCACCACCAAAAACCGCGATGAAGGTGCGCTTGAAATCGCCAACATCAAATACCGCATCTCGCCTACTGAGTATTTGATTGGCTATGGTTATTTATCCGACTTTGAGGACCTTGGATTTGGCAATGCCTGGTTCGGCGCAGGTACGCTCAACAATAACGGCAAACCCAACGCAGCCGCAGATCAGTCCAACAAAACATTTGGCCTGCGTCTGGATGGTGTTCATCCGTTCAACCCGAACTTAAGGGCACTCTATACGGCTGAATATGCAAAACAGACCGATTATCAAGACGGTGACAGCCGTATTGATGCACATTATTACAAAGTGGGCGGCGGTGTCGGCATAGACAACTTCTCGATTCGCGCAGATCAGGAGTTGCTGTCAAGCAACGATAGCAAATATGCCTTCCAGACGCCATTTGGCACCAATCATCTGTTTCAGGGCTGGGTAGATAAATTCCTGGCAACACCAAGACAAGGCATTCAAGACACTTTTGTAACCGCCACTTACAAATGGGATGACCTTCAGTTTTTTGCGGATTATCACATCATTAAATCTGACGAGGATTTTTATACGGTTGGTAGCGGCACGGCTAGAAATGGCAGTAAATATGGCACCGAGTGGAATGTGGCTGCCACATATAACATCGATAAAAACTGGATGGCCAAGTTTGAGTATGGCAAATTTAGCGAAGATGATCATTATGCCGCTGCTGCCAATACAGCCAATAGCGTTGCCGGCAACCGCGGCCGTATCCGCGACACTGAAAAACTATGGCTCACTGCGATGTACACTTTTTAACTGAATATTTTTTAGAAAAAATATCAGATTTATGCAAACGCACCGTTTTGGTTCACGCCAACGGTGTGTTTGCATGTTTTGGTGCAATTTTGGATGCCTGAACTCTCTGATATTGCATAACTGATTGTATTAAATACAAAATTAATATTGGCATACTAATTGCCATTGCTATGTAGATTGTATTGTCAGGCTCAAGTAAAAATTATGCAAAAAATGAAATTAGTGGTTGTTGGTAACGGCATGGCAGGCATGCGCGTAGTGGAAGAATTGCTGAAAATCGCGCCGGATATTTATGATATTACCGTATTCGGTGATGAGCCCTACCCCAATTACAACCGCATCATGCTTTCGCCCGTGCTGGCCAATGAGCAGACTATAGAAGACATTATTCTGAATACCCGTGAATGGTACGCAGAAAACAACATCTCGCTTTACACTAGCGCACGCGTCAATAAAATCGACCGCAAGAACCGTGTAGTCTATGCCGAAGACGGCACCAGCGCTGAATACGACCGCTTATTGCTTGCTACCGGCTCCAAGCCCTTCATGTTGCCGATTCCTGGTAAAGACCTGGAAGGGGTCATTGGCTATCGTGACATTAAAGATACCAATGACATGATAGAGGCCGCAAAGAAGCACAAGCATGCGGTGGTGATCGGCGGCGGCCTACTGGGCCTGGAAGCGGCAAATGGCCTGAAAATCCAGGGCATGGAAGTGACTGTGGTACATAAGAATGAGTGGCTGTTGGAAAGGCAGCTGGATAAAACCGCGGGGAAAATGCTGCAAAAAAACCTGGAAGCCAAAGGGCTCAACTTTTTACTGCAAAAAAATACCGAGCAATTGATCGGCAATGAACAAGGCCGCGTTAAAGCAGTGCGTTTTGCCGATGGCCAGGAAATCGCTGCCGATTTGGTAGTGATGGCGGTAGGTATCCGCCCGAACTTTGCACTGGCCGAATCCGCCGGCATCTACTGCAACAGAGGCATTGTGGTGAATGACACTATGCAGACCTACGACCCACGCATTTACGCAGTGGGCGAATGTGTCGCACACCGCGGTATTTCATATGGTTTGGTGGCACCGCTATTTGAAATGGCCAAGGTGTGCGCAACTCACCTGGCAAATTTTGGTATCGGCTTATATAAAGGCTCGGTCACCTCCACTAAATTAAAAGTCACAGGCATCGATTTATTCAGTGCCGGCGATTTCAGAAGCGATGAAGACGCTGAGGATGGGCGCGAAGAAATAGTTTTACACGATGCAGTTGGCGGGGTTTACAAAAAACTCGTCATCAAAAATGACAAAATCATTGGCGGCGTGCTTTATGGGGATACCACGGATGGTTCGTGGTATTTTCAAATGCTCAGAGACGGCAAGGCCATCCATGAGGTGCGTGATCATCTGATGTTTGGTCAGGACTCACTCGGCAACACTGGGCATGCAGGCCAGAGCAAAGCCGCTGCGATGACCGATGAAATGGAAGTGTGCGGCTGTAACGGCGTGTGCAAAGGCACCATTGTGAAAGCCATTCAGGACAAAGGCTTGTTCACCATTGATGACGTGAAAAAACAAACCAAGGCCGGTTCAAGCTGCGGCTCATGCGTAGGTTTGGTTGAGCAGATTCTGGCATCCACCCTGGGGGGCGGCTATGCGCCACCGTCCACCAGCAAAGCGGTATGCGGCTGTACAGATAAAAACCATGAAGAAGTGCGCGCAGAAATCCGTACGCATAAATATTTAAATATTCCGGATGCCATCAAAGGCATGGGCTGGCGCACACCCAATGGCTGCGCGACTTGTAGGCCGGCGCTTAATTACTACCTGCTTTCCACCTGGCCGCACGAGGCGGTGGACGATCCGCAATCACGCTTCATTAACGAGCGTGTTCACGCTAATATTCAGAAAGACGGCACGTACTCGGTCGTTCCCCGTATGTACGGGGGCGTCACCACACCGAACCAGCTGCGTAAAATTGCCGATGTGGCTGACAAATATGCCGTGCCGATGGTGAAAGTGACAGGCGGCCAGCGTATCGATTTGCTCGGTGTAAAAAAAGAAGACCTGGTCGATATGTGGAAAGACCTCGACATGCCTTCCGGTTATGCTTATTCCAAGGGCATCCGTACGGTCAAAACCTGTGTCGGCTCCGAATTCTGCCGCTTCGGCACCCAAAACTCCACGCAGATGGGCATTGATATTGAAAAAGCCTTCGATCACATGTGGGCACCGCACAAGGTCAAGTTCGCAGTCTCGGGCTGCCCGAGAAACTGCGCGGAATCTGGCATTAAAGACGTCGGCATTATCGGCGTGGATTCGGGCTGGGAGATTTATGTGGGCGGCAATGGCGGTATTAAAACCGAGGTTGCGCAATTCCTGTGCAAAGTCAAAACACATGATGAAGTGCTGGAATACTCGGGCGCATTCATTCAAATCTACCGTGAAGAAGCGCGCTATTTAGATCGCACCGTACACTGGATTGAACGCGTAGGTCTGGAATACGTAAAACAACGTGTGCTGGAAGATGCCGAAGGCCGTAAAGCCGCTTATGAGCGCCTGCTGTACGCCTTGCAAGGCGCGGTCAACCCTTGGGCAGAGCGTGTAGAAAAACGCGAGCAGCATAAAGAATTTGAAACCATTACCATTTAAGAACACCCCGTTTAGACATTAGGAAAAACCGTATGAAAAGTAGTTTTTGGCAAGCCGGACACAAGCCCACCTTATTTTCGGCATTTTTGTATTTTGATTTGAGTTTTATGGTGTGGGTGCTGCTCGGCCCCCTGGCCGTTCAAATGGCGACAGATTTGCAGCTCTCGCCATCACAAAAAGGCTTAATGGTGGCGACACCGGTACTGGCAGGCGCGCTGTTGCGTATTGTGATGGGTGTGCTGGTAGATCAGATCAAGCCGAAAATGGCAGGTTTAATCGGCCAGGTGATTGTTATCTTAAGCCTGCTCGCCGCCTGGCTGCATGGCATTCAAACCTTTCAGCAGGCTTTAATGCTGGGCATAGGCCTGGGCTTTGCCGGTGCGGCATTTGCTGTGGCACTGCCGCTGGCAAGCCGCTGGTATCCACCAGAGCATCAAGGCACGGCTTTGGGCATTGCAGGTGCCGGCAATTCAGGCACAGTATTCGCGGCCTTATTTGCTCCCGGCTTGGCCGTGGCCTATGGCTGGAACAATGTGTTCGGCCTGGCTTTGATTCCGCTCGGCATTGCCATGCTGGTTTACCTGGTTTTCGCGAAAGATAGCCCCGATGCACCGCCAGCCAAATCCTTAAGCCAATATCTGGCCATTCTAAAAGACAAGGACGCATGGTGGTTTATGTTTTTCTACAGTGTCACCTTTGGCGGCTTTGTCGGTTTGGCATCATCACTCACCATTTACTTTAACGATTTATACCATCTGGGCCCTGTGGTAGCGGGTTATTGCACCGCTGCAGCCGTATTTGCGGGCTCGCTGGTTCGCCCGGTGGGCGGTATGATTGCTGACCGCATCGGCGGCATCCGCACCCTGCTTACCATGTATATCATCGCAGCGATATTGCTGTTTATCATGAGCTTCGGCCAACCCACCTACCAACTGGCATTGGCGATTATTATCCCAGTGATGGCGGTATTGGGTATGGGCAACGGCGCGGTATTTCAGCTGGTACCGCAGCGCTTCCGTAAGGAAATCGGCGTGATGACGGGCTTGGTCGGTATGGCAGGCGGTATAGGCGGCTTCTATCTGGCGGCGAGTTTGGGCTACTTTAAGCAGACTACAGGCAGCTACCAGGCTGGCCTGATGATTTTCGCAGGGCTTGCTGTGTTGGCCATTATCGGCTTAAGTGGCGTTAAAACACGTTGGAGAACGACTTGGGGTAGCGCAGCGGCCACCTCCGCGAAGGTGTAAACTAGCGCGATGTCGCTTCAATTTGAAATTGGGCAATCCAGCCTGACCGGGCCTCGGACGCGTAACGAAGATTATGTTAGCGTTGTCACGCCCAGCGACGAGCAATTAAGCATCAAAGGCGCGCTCATTGCCGTGGCCGATGGTGTGAGCGGCAGTGCAGGTGGTGGTGAAGCCTCAGAGATGACGGTGCGCACGGTTTCTACCGATTACTACGCCACACCGGACACCTGGGAGCCGCCCACAGCGCTCGAGAAAGTCATTAGCGCCGCGAACCGCTGGCTGATCTCGCAGGCCAATGCCAACCGCGATATGGCTGGCATGGCGACTACGCTTTCATTGCTGGTGATACGCGGGCAGCGCTACTATTTGGCGCATGTGGGTGATACGCGTATTTATTTGCTGCGCGACGGCACCTTAAAGCAACTCACGACGGACCATGTGTGGGACAGGCCTGATATGCGCCATGTACTCAAGCGTGCCGTCGGGCTGGATGCCCATCTGGCGATTGATTTTGCAGAAGGCGCACTACAAGCCGGTGATGTATTTACGCTGCTCAGCGATGGTGTATGGGAAACACTGGGCGATAAAGCCATCCACGAAAGCCTGTTAAAATTTAATAGCGTCAAGATGGTTGCAGAGCATCTGACCCAGACTGCGCTCGATCAACAAAGTGCGGACAACTCCACCGCAGTGGTGGTTAAAATCAACGCGCTTGGTGCAGATACGCTGGCAGAGCGCATCGCAGGCGGCAAACATCTCGCGCTGCCGCCAAAACTCGGCGCTGGCGAATTGATTGATGATTTTGAAGTGGTTGAACTGCTGCATGAATCGCGCGCCAGCCTGCTTTACAAAGTACGCAAAACGGACACCAAACAGCTTTTTGTGCTAAAAACCCTGCAGCCATTGCTGGCGAATGATGCAGAAAGCAGCAGCGGCTTGCTCAACGAAGAATGGCTGGGCAAGCGTGTGGTATCGCAGTATGTGCCGCAAGTGTTACCGCTTTCGATGGAAAAGCGCAGCAAACTTTATTTCGTCATGAGCTGGCACGAAGGTGCAACTTTGCAGCAGCGGCTAGATAGCGGGCATTACTTTACCGCTGCCGGCGTCGCAAAAATTGGCATCGACATGATGCGCGGCATTGGCGCACTGCATCGGCTAAGCATTATTCATCGCGACATTAAACCTGCCAATATTCATCAGGCCAGCGACCAGCGTTTACGCATTCTGGATCTGGGCGTGGCGCTCAGTACAGGCACTGAAATCATTGGCAGCGATCCAAATCAACCCCAGCAAAACCCGGGCACCCCGAGTTTTATGGCGCCGGAACTGTTTGACGGTGTAGTGGCCAACTCGCAAACCGATATTTATGCAGCGGGCGTGACGCTTTACCATCTGCTGACGCGCAAATATCCGTATGGCGAAATTGAACCGTTCCAGCATCCCAAGTTTGGTGAACCAACACCACTGACGCGCTACCGCCCGGACATTCCCTACTGGCTGGAAAATATCGTGCTTAAAGCGGTTGCGCGTGATCCAAAGTTACGCTTTGAAACGGCGGAAGAAATGCTGCATGCGCTCGAGGTAGGCGAGTTAAAACCTATTTTAGCGCCTGCCCGCACACCTTTGATTGCGCGGGCAAGGCTGGTTAAATGGCAATGGATCGCCATCTTTTCGTTCGTGTTGAATTTGTTGTTAATTTATTTACTAATGGTTTCATAAAACTATTGGCAATTTCGTAAGGTTGAAAATTTATGAGTAACTGGGTAAAAGTAGCACCACTGGAAGACATTCCGAAGCTGGGCGCGCGCGTTGTGCGGACTAAAAACAAACAGGCTGAGATCATTGAAATCGGCGTATTTCGTACCGATGATGACCGCATTTTTGCCATTAACAATAGCTGCCCGCATAAGGGCGGGCCTTTGTCGCAGGGCATTGTGTACGGAGATAAGGTGGCCTGCCCACTACATTCCTGGAAAATCAGCCTGGTGGACGGCAAGGCCGAGGAGCCCGATGTCGGTGAAACGGCTTGTTTCAATACCAAAGTTGAAAATGGTGTGGTCTATTTAGAACTCAAAAATTAAGCGCTTTCAGATTGAATACTCTGATTAAAGAAACAAAAAGCACTTGCTGCTACTGTGGCGTGGGCTGCGGCGTGATTATTGAATCGCAAAACGACAAAATTATCCACGTAAAAGGCGACCCGGATCACCCCGCCAACTTCGGGCGTTTGTGCACCAAGGGCGCCACGCTGCACCTTACCGCAACGCCTGATAACCGTGTACTTTACCCGGAGATGCGCCTGATGCGTGACGCGCCGCGCAAACGCGTTTCGTGGGATATGTCGCTGGATTATCTGGCAGGAAAGTTTGCGCAAATCATAGAGAAACACGGGCCGGATTCCGTTGCCTTTTATATTTCAGGTCAGCTGCTTACCGAAGATTACTACGTGTTTAACAAGCTCGCCAAGGGTTTGATCGGCACCAACAACATCGACACCAATTCGCGCTTGTGCATGAGCTCTGCGGTGGCAGGCTACAAAGCCACGCTGGGCGCGGATGCGCCACCGGCCTGCTATGATGACATTAACTATACCCAGTGCTTATTCATTGCCGGCAGCAACACCGCATTTGCACACCCGATTGTTTTCAGGCGCATCGAGGACGCAAAAACCAAAAATCCTGATATGAAAATTGTGGTGGTTGACCCACGCCGCACGGATACCGCACAAATGGCGGATTTGCATCTGGCGATTCACCCCGGCACCGATGTCGCCCTGTTTAACGGCCTGCTGCACGTGATGCTGTGGGAGGGCTTGCTCAATATGGAGTACGTCCGCAAGCACACCACGGGGTTTGAGGCGCTTAAGGAAACCGTGCGCGAATACACGCCGAAAATGGTGGCAGATATTTGTGGCATCCATGAAAAAGATATCATCCAGGCTGCCAAATGGTTTGGTGCAGGGCCGACGCTTTCCATGTATTGCCAGGGCTTGAATCAATCCATTCACGGCACAGAAAAAAATACGGCCTTAATCAATCTGCATCTTGCTACCGGCCAAATCGGCAAGCTGGGGGCTGGCCCATTCTCGCTCACAGGGCAGCCTAACGCCATGGGCGGACGCGAAGTCGGTGGCATGGCCAACCTGCTCTCAGCCCACCGTGATTTAGCCAACGCCGAACACCGTGCAGAAATCGCTAAATTGTGGGGTATAGAATCCGTGCCAGAAACGCCAGGTAAAACTGCCGTGGAAATGTTCGACGCGGTTAAAAATGGCGACATCAAAGCCATCTGGATTGCCTGCACCAACCCTGCGCAATCCATGCCGGACTTGAACAATGTGATCGCCGCCCTGAAAAATGCAGAACTCGTCGTCGTGCAGGATGCCTTCAATAACACTGAGACTTGCCAGTATGCCGATGTACTGTTACCCGCCAGCACGTGGGGCGAGAAAGCAGGCACGGTCACCAATTCTGAACGGCGCATTACCCGTGTCACCTCGGCGGTGGCGCCGCCTGCGGAAGCACGCCATGACTGGGATATTGTGGTGGATTTTGCACTGCGCCTGGAAAAGCGCCTCACTAAACATTCTAACTTGTTTCCCTATACAAGCACTGAAGCCATTTTCAATGAGCACCGCGAAACCACGCGTGGACGTGATTTGGACATCACCGGGCTAAGTTACGACATCCTCACCCAACAAGGGCCGCAGCAATGGCCCTTCAAAACGGGTGCGCATCGGGGTGCCGCACGTTTGTATACCGATGGCGTGTTCCCGACCCCTGATGGCAATGCACGCTTTGCCAATGTCAGCTACAAAGGCACTGCGGATAAAACCGATGCACGCCACCCGCTGCATTTGCTTACGGGTCGACTGCGCGACCAGTGGCACGGCATGAGCCGCACCGGGCGTGTCGCGCAGCTTTATAACCACGAAGAAGCGCCTGTGCTGCATATGAATGCAGACGATATGCAGCGCCGCCAGATTAAAAACGGCGACATCGTCAAGGTGCAAAACAAGCGCGGGCAAATCATACTCACGGCAGAAGCATCGGATGAGATACAACCCGCGCAGACCTTTATTGCCATGCATTGGGGCGAACAGTCGATGAATGGCCTGGGCGTGAATGCCCTCATGCCACCCGCATTCGATAAAAGCTCGAAACAGCCAGAACTTAAGCATACGGCTGTTAAAGTAGAAAAACTGGATTTGCCCTGGCGCATGACAGTAATGCGCCGTTGTGAGAATTTAAGCCAGCTGGAAAAGATTCGCACCCTGCTGCCCCATTTCACCTATGCTAGTTGCGGCCTGTTCGGCCGTGCCGGCAAAGAAAATGAGGCACAGCACATAGGCATGCTGATTCTGCGCGCCGCGCACGAAACAGCTGTAGATGCCGACCTGATTGCAACCATTGACACGATTTTAGGCATGACCGAAGACGTGCCCTGCCTGAATTACAGCGATGCCAAACGCGGCATTTCCAAGCGTATTCTGGTGGAAGAAGGCCATGTCACGGGCGTACGCCTGGTGGGAGAAACCCTCGCTACCGAATGGCTCAAGGAGGTAATGACTTCCGGGCAATTAAGCGACGAATTGCGCCGCTGGGCGCTTGCACCTCTAAGCGCACCGCCCACAGGCCAGCACGGACGCGGTAAAATTGTATGCAACTGCCTAGATGTTTCGCAAAATGAAATTATCGAGAACATTGAAATGGGCGCGGATTTGATCACCCTACAAAACAAGCTCAAATGCGGAACGGAATGCGGCTCCTGCATGCCGGAACTCAAACGTATCGTTCAAACTTACAGCAAAAACTAGCGCTTCACCTTAACAAATCATCTACTGGAAATGCAAGCATTGGCGCGTTACTAAACCAACGCACTGTTTTTAGCGCATGCCGGGGAATTTTCCGCCCATCATGCCGCCCAGGCCGCGCATCATCTTGGCCATACCGCCTTTGCTGAACATTTTCATCATTTTTTGGGTTTCTTCAAACTGTTTCAGCAGGCGATTGACCTCTTGCACTTGCACGCCGCTGCCATCGGCGATGCGCTTTTTACGGGTGGCTTTGATCAGCTCAGGCCTACGGCGTTCCAGCGGCGTCATGCTGTTGATGATGCCTTCTATGCGGCGCAGCGATTTATCTGCGTCTTCGTTATTTACTTTAGCCGCCATGCTGGCCATTTGCACGGGCATTTTATCCATCAACGCGCTCATGCCGCCCATTTTGCGCATTTGTGACATCTGGCTTTTAAAATCTTCCAGATCAAACTTGCTGCCCGATTTGATTTTATCGGCGACTTTTTGCGCCTCGGCCAGATCAACTTTTTTATGCGCTTCTTCAATCAAGCCCAGCACATCACCCATGCCGAGAATACGGCCTGCCATACGGTCGGGATGGAACGGCTCCAAGCCATCGACCTTTTCGCTCACACCGATAAACTTGATGGGCTGACCGGTGACATGCCGCACCGAGAGCGCCGCACCGCCGCGCGCATCGCCATCCAGCTTGGTGAGCACCACGCCTGTCAGCGGCAGCGTATCGCCAAAAGCTTTGGCGGTATTAACGGCATCCTGGCCCTGCATGGCATCGACCACAAACAAGGTTTCGATTGGCCTCAATTGTGTATGAAGCGCCTTGATTTCCGCCATCATGGCTTCATCGATGCCCAAGCGGCCCGCGGTGTCAAATATCACCACATCGTAATAATTCTTTTTGGCATGTTCGAGCGTTTGTGCAGCAATTTCACTTGGCTTCTGGTTGGCATTGCTGTCAAAACAATCAATCTCAAGCTGCTTAGCCAAAGTCTGCAGCTGGGTAATCGCGGCCGGACGGTACACGTCGGCACTCGCCAGCAGCACTTTCTTTTTTTGTTCTTTTAATAGTTTGGCCAGTTTGGCAGAAGTAGTGGTTTTACCCGAACCCTGCAAACCTGCCATGAGGATGATCGCAGGCGGCACTGCCGCAAGATTCAAGCCGACATTGGCCTTGCCCATCAACGCCGTCAGTTCGTCATTCACCACCTCTATCACGGCCTGGCCAGGCGTCAGACTTTGCAATACTTCCTTACCCTGTGCGCGCTCTTTAACCTTGGCGATAAATTCCTTCACCACCGGTAGGGCTACGTCGGCCTCTAGCAACGCCATGCGCACCTCACGCATCGCATCGGCAATGTTTTCCTCTGTAAGCCTTGCCTGACCACGTAGATTTTTGATGACGCCTTGCAGGCGGCCGGTTAAATTTTCTAACATGCTTTGTTACCTTAATTGATTTTGCATAATTGAATCTTTAGATTTTACATGAAGCTATTATAATCGCGTCATTTTTAAGCCATAATTGCATTATGCAAAAACTAATTCCCTATCTAGTGGTGGCGTTTGTCTACCTGGCCGTAGCAGCCGATTTCTGGCGCGGCGCAAAGGCGGCCACCCACGGTCATTCGCTCAACCTGCATTCCGCCATGATTGCCTTGGGCCTGTTAATCCATGGCTGGCTGCTGTACCAGGGCATTTTCGGCCAAGGCTTTAATTTAGGCTTTTACAATGTGCTTTCGGCCATATTCTGGCTAACCCTGCTGGTTTACTGGCTCGCCAATTTAAAGCACGAGTTGCACAGCCTGCAGGCTTTTGTCTTGCCGCCTGCGGCTTTGTTTGCGCTGTTGCCCGCGTTCGAGGTGAGTGATCACTATCTCCCAGTGGAAATACAGCCTTTATTCATTGCGCACATCAGCATTGCATTACTGGCATACAGCCTGTTCACTTTTGCCGCTTTGCATGCACTACTCATGGCAATTGCCGAGCGCAGCTTGCACAACAAACCCAGCCTCATTAAATTGCCCGGCTTTCCGCCGTTGCTGGTAATGGAAAGTTTGTTGTTTAAAGTAATTAAAATCGGGTTTATGCTGCTAACTTTTACCTTGATCAGCGGCATGCTGTTTTCGGAACAGATTTTTGGCTGGCCCATGCAATATACCCATAAAACTATATTTTCAATTGCCTCATGGTTTATCTACGGCTGGCTGCTGTATGGACGCTATCAATACGGCTGGCGCGGCAGCAAGGCGATTAAGTTAACTCTGATTGGCTTTGTGCTGCTATTGCTGGCCTACGTGGGTACTAAGTTTATATTGGAAGTATTGCTGCATCGCTAACTCCAGCCCCACCTAGCCAGATTTTATCTCAAACTGATCTGAGGCCAGGCCTGCTCTTCTGCATACGCAGTTAAAATCGCATCGGCGTCTACCGCCACCGGGTTGGTCACCAGTTTCATCAACGGCAGATCGTTATGCGAATCACTGTAAAAATAGCTGGTTTCAAAATCGCTTAATTGTTTTCCGCGCTCTGCCAGCCATTGATTCAGGCGGATTACTTTGCCCTCTTTATAAGTGGGCACACCGGTGACGCCGCCGGTATATTCGCCATTCACCATCTCTGGATCACTGCCAATCAAGTGTTCAACGCCGTAGGCGGTGGCGATCGGCTTGGTCACAAAGCTATTGGTGGCGGTAATCACCACGCATAAATCACCCGCTGCTTTATGTTTATTTACCAGGTCCTGTGCTTTCTGCGTCATCATCGGACGAATCACTTTTTGCATATACTTCTGATGTAATTGATCTAAGAACTTTTTGGAATGCTGTGACAGCGGTTGCAGCTGAAACTTCAGAAATTCCACGATATTCAAACAGCCATTTTTATAATCCGCATAAAACTGCTCGTTACGGTCGTGGTGCGTCTTGGCGTCCAGCAAGCCTTCTGAAATTAAAAACAGGCTCCAGTTGTAGTCACTGTCGCCTGCCAGCAGGGTATTATCCAAGTCGAATAAAGCTAAATTTTGTTTGTTTTGTTTCATATTAAATTTCATTATTTTTTACGGTAAGCACTAAATACACGCCCGCCAGAATCACTGCGAGCGCCATATATTCCAGAAAGGTGACATGTTCATTCGCCAGCCAGATGCCCACCGCAAACGCCACAACAGGGTTTACAAACGTATTACTGCTAGCCACCAGCGGGCGCACGGTTTTAAGCAAATATTGGTAGGCGCTGTAAGCCACCAGCGAGCCTAACACCACTAAAAACAGCATCGCCCCCCAGGATTTTGCACTAATGCTTTGCGGCCAGGTTTCACCCCACATTGCGCTCACAATAAGCAATGCCACGCCACCCACCAACATTTGACACGCGGCGCCCATCAGGCCCTGCGGCATGGCTAAATGCTTACCCCACACCGAGCCAAACGACCAGCTGGCGGCTGCAAAGATCAGCAAAATTGCACTTGTGATGTCGCCATGCAGGCTGCCACCCAAATTAAGCAACACAATTCCCGCTAACCCGATCGCAATACCCAGCCACTCCTGACGGGTGATTTCATGCCCCCATATGGAGGAAAAAACCGCCATCCAGATGGGCGCGGTGGCGATAGAAAGTGCCGCCACGCTGGAGGATACGGTTTGCTGCACGTAACATACCGTTCCGTTACCCAGCGCCGGCAGCAAAATGCCCACGGCACCCGCACCAAGCCATTGCTGTTTATTGGGGCTAGGTGCACCCAGATAGCGCATCATTACATACAACACAAAACCTGCCACCGTAAAACGCACTCCCGCCATCATGAATGGCGGAAAGCTCTCGATACCGAAACGAATAGCCAGATAAGTCGAACCCCAAATGAAATAGGTGCAGAACAGCGCTGACGCAATCAACCACGTTTGGTTTCTAGTATTCAATTAAGCGTAATTAATCAGACTTGAGGGTGGGCACGTTCAAGTTTTGAGTGGAGCTTATTCAAACCATTCAAATACGCCTTGGCCGATGCAATCACAATATCGGTATCCGCGCCCTGCCCATTCACAATACGGCCGCCTTTAGCCAAACGCACGGTGACTTCGCCTTGTGCATCGGTGCCGCTGGTAATGTTGTTAACGGAATACAATTGCAGCTCCGCACCGCTATTTACCATACGCTCAATCGCCTTGAAACTGGCGTCTACAGGCCCGCCGCCGTCGGCTTCTGCACGTTTTTCCACGCCATTCTCGCTTAAGGTGATGATGGCGTGTGGAATTTCACCTGTTTGAGAGGCTACTTGCAAATAAACAAGCTTGTAGTGCTCTTTCGTCTCACTCACAAACTCATCACTCACAATGGCATGCAAATCTTCATCGAAGATTTCCGACTTCTTATCGGCCAATTCCTTAAAGCGCGCGAACGCGGCATTTAATGCATCCTCAGACTCCAACTCAATGCCAAGCTCTTTCAAGCGCGTTCTAAATGCGTTGCGCCCCGATAATTTGCCTAAGGTCAATTTGTTGGCATTCCAGCCCACGTCTTCAGCCCGCATGATTTCGTAAGTCTCGCGATGCTTCAATACGCCGTCCTGGTGAATGCCGCTCTCATGTGCAAATGCGTTGGCACCCACAATCGCCTTGTTGGGCTGCACGGGGTAGCCGGTAATGGTGGAAACCAATTTGCTGGTCGGCACGATTTGTGTAGTGTCGATGCGCGTGTCCAAGTTGAAAATATCACGGCGGGTTTTAATCGCCATCACCACTTCTTCCAAACTCGCATTGCCGGCACGCTCACCCAAACCATTGATGGTGCACTCTACCTGTCTTGCTCCATTTGAAACAGCAGCAAGCGAGTTCGCCACAGCCATGCCTAAATCGTTATGGCAGTGCGTTGACCACACCACTTTATCGCTATTTTTTACGCGCTTGATGAGCGTGGCCATACGCTCACCCCATGGCGCAGGCACGCTGTAACCAACGGTGTCTGGTACGTTGATCGTGGTAGCGCCCGCCTCAATCACCGCATCAAAAATGCGCACCAAAAAATCAATATCCGAGCGTACGGCATCTTCTGCCGAGAACTCCACATCAGGCGTGTATTCCAATGCCCATTTCACCGCCTGCACGGCGCGCTCCACCACCTGGTCTTCGGTCATGCGGAGTTTGTTTTCCATGTGGATTTTGCTGGTGGCGATAAAGGTATGGATGCGGCCATTTTTTTCATCATGCTGCATGGCCGGTGTAATCGCCTCGCCCGCGCGGCGCACGTCGTTCTCGCTGGCGCGCGCAAGTGAGCACACGGTAGAATTGTGAATCAAGCCTGCAATGGTATGGATTGCATCAAAATCGCCCGGACTGGCTGCCGCAAAGCCGGCTTCAATCACATTCACACCCAATTTTTCAAGCTGGCGCGCAATGCGGATCTTTTCTTCTTTGGTCATGGCTGCGCCCGGGCTCTGTTCGCCATCGCGCAAGGTGGTATCAAAAATAATAATGTTGTTCATGTTGAGTTCCTAAATCAATACATAGATTTTACCCGCTGCGTGTAAAAACGGCGAGTGCGAAAATACTTAAAATGGGGATGTAATTAGTGTGCGCTGGCGCGCAGCAGTGCTGGGCGTAGCGCGCGCAGCAAGACGAAGCTTAACAACAAGCCTGCGCTAAAAGGTAAAACTTGAAATGTGAAATCATTCAACATGATACGAGTATAAATATTTATCAGCGTTTTATCAAGCGATTAGCCATTATCCAGTATTGCCTGGCCTGCGGATTCGTGATTTTGCCCACAAAAAATAGCCCGATAGCGCATACACCAATACGACGGTAAATAAGACTTCCGGCGGACTGTATGAGATTAGCACAAACATCAAAACAATGGCCAAAATAGCTACGAACGGCACGCTTTCTTTTAAGTTAATGTCTTTACCGCTATAGAATTTTAAATCAGAAACCATGCTGCCAGCCGCAAAAACAGTCAACCCCCACGCCATCCACTTCATTTGAATTGCGCCAAAAAATATCTCGCGACCGCTTACACCGTATTCATATGCCACCCATACAAAGCCCGCTATCAAGGCCGCCGCCGCTGGGCTGGGCAACCCCTGAAAATAGCGTTTATCTTGAAACGCATCATCCAGTTTGGTATTAAATCGCGCCAAACGCAAAGCCGCGCAAGCGCAATAAATAAAGGCAGCA
>OEOE01000014.1_pt1 | contig 28923 bp, 29 predicted proteins | sample 1539681 | NCBI WGS metagenome assembly OEOE01 (sample SAMEA3611561, study PRJEB22512) | activated sludge metagenome | biome: Urban; feature: Wastewater Treatment Plant; material: Activated Sludge | place: Slovenia | collected 2012-09-24
GTGATAATTATTTTGGGGTTTTTCGCCTTCTTCCAGTGGGAATTCAACCTTACCGCTGTCTCTTATACACATCTAGATGTGTATAAGAGACAGGTTATATACCATCCCCAATTTTTATGGCGAATCTCCGGCCGTGCAAGTCAGTCCGGCAAAAGCAACACTGAAAGCCAACCCTGAGCTGCTGAAAAAGGTAGAAGCAACATTACAGCTTGCCAACATTAAGTTTAACGGCATATTTCTAGATGCGAGCGGTGTAAAGGTGCGCTTCGAGAGCCCGGAAGAGCAAATCAAGGCCAAAGACAAACTCATTGCCAATTTAGGTAAGGATTACACGGTAGCCTTAAACTTGCTGTCACAAACGCCCAACTGGTTATTGGGCATCGGCGCCAAACCGATGTATCTGGGCCTGGACTTACGTGGCGGCGTGCACTTTCTGCTGCAAGTTGACATGAAAGCCGCGCTGGATAAGGCTGCTGAAAGCAGCGTTGGCGATTTCCGTACCGCTTTGCGCCGTGAAAAAATCAATTATTTTGGCATTGCACGCGATGGCCAGAAAGTAGAAGTGAAATTTGAGAGCGCGGACGAACTTGAAAAAGCGCAGAAAATACTGAGCAAAGACTATCCGGATTTAACCTACAACAGCGCTAAAAGCGGCAAAGAGCACGTGCTGATTGCCACCATTGGCGAAGCCACCAAGTTAAAAATTCAGGAGTTTGCGCTCAAGCAAAACCTGCAGACACTGCATAACCGGATTAATGAACTTGGTGTTGCCGAGCCGATCGTGCAGCAACAAGGCTTTGACCGCATCGTGGTGCAATTGCCAGGCGTGCAGGATACCGCCAAGGCCAAAGAGATTCTGGGCCGCACCGCCACACTGGAAATCCGCATGGTGGATGAGGACAAGAAAGACCTTGCCACTTTGGAAGCTGCCGAAAAGGGCCAGGTACCTTTCGGCGACGAACTGTATAAAGATCGCGAAGGCCGTCCGATTCTGGTCAAGAAAAGCGTGGTGCTGACGGGTGACCGCATCACCGATGCCGGCCCGGGCGTCAATCAGCAAACCGGCGGCGCAGTGGTGAACGTAACGCTGGACGGCCGTGGCGCCGGCATTTTCAAAAATGTGACGCGCGATAACGTTGGCAAACGCATGGCGATTCTGCTCATCGAGAAAAACAGCACCGAAGTGATTACCGCGCCGGTGATCAACGAAGAGATTGGCGGCGGCCATGTGCAGATTTCCGGCATGAGTTCTGCGCAGGAAGCCACTGATATTTCATTGCTGTTGCGCGCCGGCGCACTGGCTGCACCGATGGAAATCATCGAGGAGCGCACTGTCGGCCCCAGCATGGGTGAAGAAAACATCAAGCGGGGCGTGCACTCTACCCTATGGGGCTTTGCCGCAATTGCAGCCATGATGATGATTTACTATCTGGTATTTGGCGGCGTTTCCGTGCTGGCTCTGGGGGTCAATTTGCTGTTGCTGGTGGCGATTTTATCCATGCTGCAAGCCACGCTTACCCTACCCGGCCTGGCTGCGATTGCCTTGGCATTGGGCATGGCAATTGACGCCAATGTACTGATTAACGAGCGGGTTCGCGAAGAACTGCGCAATGGCAATACGCCACAAGCCAGTATCCATGCGGGTTATGACCGCGCCTTCGACACGATCATCGATTCCAACGTCACCACCTTGATTGCCGGCCTGGCTCTATTCATGTTCGGCACCGGCCCCATCAAAGGGTTTGCCGTGGTGCACGTGCTGGGCATTTTAACCTCCATGTTCAGCGCGGTTTTGGTATCGCGCGCTATAGTCAACCTAATTTATGGCTATCGTCGCAAGCTCACCAAACTGTCCATCGGGCAAATCTACAAACCAAGCTAATGCTGCAAACAAATACAAACGAGTAAAGATTATGGAATTATTTAGAATCAAGAAAGACATCCCGTTTATGAGTTATAGCCGTCTAACCACGGCCATTTCTCTTATTACCTTTGTTTTGGCAGTGTTTTTCTTAGCGACCAAAGGTTTAAATTACGGCGTAGATTTCACTGGCGGCACCGTGATGGAGGTGAATTACCCACAAGCCGCCAATATTGAAAGCATCCGCAAGGCGGTGGATAGCATTGGCTTAAAAGATGCCACTGTACAGAACTTCGGGACCAGCCATGATGTATTAATTCGCCTGCCACTTAAGAAGGAAATGTCGATTGCACAACTTTCTGAAACCGTGGCAAAAGCACTGCAAGCTGCAGACCCGCAAGCAGAAGTGCGCCGAGTGGAATCGGTAGGTTCGCAGGTAGGTGAAGAGCTTTATGAAAACGGCGGATTGGCACTGCTACTCGTTTGCATAGGCATTATGGCTTATCTGGCAATCCGCTTTGAATGGCGTTTTGCTGTTGCCGCGATTATCGCCAACATGCATGACGTGATAATTATTTTGGGGTTTTTCGCCTTCTTCCAGTGGGAATTCAACCTTACCGTGCTTGCTGCGATTCTGGCGGTGTTAGGCTACTCCGTCAACGAATCTGTCGTGGTATTCGACAGGGTGCGCGAAAATTTCCGCAAAATGCGCAAGGCGGGTGTCGTACAAGTGATTGATAACGCCATCACCCGCACTATGTCGCGCACTGTGATCACACACTTGATGACGCAAACCATGGTGGGCTCTATGCTGTTATTCGGTGGAGAGGTGCTGCATAACTTCGCACTGGCACTCACTATCGGCATTTTGTTCGGAATTTATTCTTCAGTACTGGTCGCCTGCCCGATTGCCATGTGGCTTGGCGTCAATCGTGCCAACCTGATTGGCGATGTTGAGAAAAAAGATGCCAGCAAAGAAGCAGAGTCCATGCCGTGATTCGCTTTAATCAAGCGCTTGATTAATAAAGTGATTAGCAGGTAAACTTACCTCATTCATAACAACGATTTAACACTCATTGGATAATGTTCCCATCGCTTGGCAACTGGCTATTTTAGCTTTGCTGCTGCTCATTTCTGGCTTTTTCTCAATCGCTGAAACCAGCCTGATGTCGCTTAACCGCTACCGGCTACGACACCTAGTTAAAGAAGGACACCGCGGCGCGCGCCTGGCAAGCGCCCTTCTGGCAAAGACCGACAAGCTGCTGGGCGTCATTTTGCTGTGCAACAACTTTGCCAATGCCGCCTCGGCTACTCTGGTCACCATTATCACCGTTGAATTGTTCGGCGAAGGCGAATGGATACTGATGACAGGCACGCTTGCGGTCACTTTTGCCATATTGGTGTTTAGTGAAATCTCCCCCAAAGTCATTGCCGCAGCTTATCCGGAAAAACTCGGTATTTTTTGCAGCTACATCCTCTACCCTCTGCTCAAACTGCTGTATCCCGCAGTCTGGTTTGTTAATTTATTCGTAAAAGGCTTACTCAAGCTATTGAGAGTCAACATTAACTTTAGCGAAAACGCACAATCACTCACCATGGATGAACTCAGGAGCATCGTAACTGATGCCGGGCATTTCATGCCGAATAAACACCGCGCTATTCTGCTCAACTTATTCGAGCTGGAAAAAATCACGGTAGATGACGTGATGACCGCCCACACCTTGGTTGAAGTCATTGATTTCGATGCGCCGATTGACGATATCCTGCAGCGCATTTCGACTAGCCACCATACGCGTCTGCCGGTACGCGCAGGCGACAGTGAAGAAATTATCGGCATCATCCATATCCGCAAGGTCATCAACCAGATTCGCGCACACTTGCAAAACAACGAGTTGACCAAAGAATCGTTGCGGGAGATTATCGAAGACCCTTATTTTGTGCCAGCCGGCACGCCGCTTTATACGCAAATCCAGCAGTTTCAGGAAAACCAGGAGCGTATCGCGCTGGTGGTGGATGAGTACGGTGAATTTAAAGGCCTGATCACGCTGGAAGATATCCTGGAAGAAGTCATCGGCGACTTTACCACGCAGTCGCCAAGCCGCATTGGAAGCTATCGTCAGGAAGCCGATGGCAGCTGGCTGGTAGATGGCGGCAGCGCACTGCGCGATTTGAATAAAAAGCTCAACCTGCAGCTGCCAACGGACGGCCCGCGCACGTTGAACGGTTTGATATTAGAACATTTCGAAGATATCCCCGAGCCCAACACCAGCATTAAAATTGGTAGCCACAAACTGGAAATCTTGCAAACTCAGGACAGAATCGTCAAAAGCGTCAAAATATTTCCCTGATTTCAAACAGGCGGCAAAACCCCTCTTAAAATTGAGCTTGAATTTTCTGCAGTTTGGCTCAAAATACAAACTAGTAAGTTAGCAAACAAGCATATGGCAAATACGCACCACACCGGCGATACCGCACTTAAGCCTAGCGCAGTCAAACCAAAACTGCCCGATATGTTTAAAGTATTGCTGATAAATGACGATTACACTCCTATGGAGTTTGTGGTGGAAACGATTCAACGTTTTTTTAATAAAAACCGTGAACAAGCCACGCAAATTATGCTCAAAGTACATACAGAAGGTGTGGGCGTGTGCGGCGTATATCCACAGGATATCGCGGAAACAAAGATGAATCAGGTCATGATACATGCCAGGGAAGCGCAACACCCTTTGCAGTGTGTAGTGGAGCCAGCTTAATTGGTATTTAGTTTTAATATGCTAAAAGTCACCTCCAGAAATTCTTTTTGCGAGATTAAGCGCAAGGAGCCGCGGAGCGAAAGACGCAGACATATGTGGTTTATAGGCAAGGATTGAGCGAGCACGCGACAATGCGATTGACTCGTAAAATGAATTTATAAGGTGATGTTATGATTGCTCAGGAATTAGAAGTTAGTCTCCACATGGCGTTTATGGATGCGCGACAAAAGCGCCATGAACTCATCACGGTTGAGCATTTGTTACTGGCGATGATCGATAACCCGACTGCGGCTGAAGTATTGCGGGCATGCGGGGCAAAATTTGACGTTCTGCGCGCTGAACTCATTCATTATATTGAAGAACACACGCCCATCGTAGGCGGCGAAGATGAAGTCGATACCCAACCAACACTGGGCTTCCAGCGCGTCATCCAACGCGCCATGCTGCACGTGCAATCCTCCGGCAAAAAAGAAGTCACTGGTGCCAATGTACTTGTTGCAATCTATGGCGAAAAAGACTCGCATGCGGTATTTTTCCTGCATCAGCAAGGCATTACGCGACTTGATGTGGTGAATTATATTTCACATGGTGTAGCCAAAATACCGGAAGGCGATAACAAAACGGATAGCACAGAAACTGATATTGAAACAGAATCTGCTCCCAATGGTGCGCTGGAGAACTTTACACTCAACCTTAACGCGCAAGTCGCTGCGGGCAAAATCGACCCGCTCATTGGCCGTGCGCCGGAGCTTGAGCGCGTCATCCAGACTTTATGCCGCCGCCGCAAAAATAATCCGCTGCTGGTGGGTGAAGCCGGCGTGGGCAAAACCGCGATTGCCGAAGGCCTGGCAAGCCGCATTGTGAGCAAGGACATTCCCGACGTACTGGCAAACGCGACTGTTTATTCGCTCGACATGGGCGCATTACTGGCGGGCACCAAATACCGTGGCGACTTTGAGCAACGCCTGAAAGCGGTGATGAAACAGCTCGCCGAAAAACCGGATGCGATCTTGTTTATCGATGAGATCCATACCTTGATTGGCGCGGGCGCAGCCAGCGGAGGTACGCTGGATGCAAGCAATCTGCTGAAACCGGCGCTTTCAAACGGCACGCTCAAATGTATTGGTGCAACGACATACCAGGAATACCGTGGGATTTTCGAGAAAGACCATGCACTTTCACGCCGCTTCCAGAAAATCGATGTGGCAGAGCCAAGTGTTGCCGAAACAATCGAGATCTTAAAAGGCCTGAAATCGCGCTTTGAAGAGCATCACAGCGTGAAATACAGTGCCAGCGCGCTTTCTACGGCAGCCGAACTTTCCGCCAAATACATCAACGACCGTCATTTGCCCGATAAAGCGATCGATGTGATTGATGAAGCCGGCGCGGCCCAGCGCATCTTGCCAAAATCGAAACAGAAGAAAGTGATCGGTCACAAGGAGATTGAAGACATCATCGCCAAGATTGCGCGGATTCCGCCCAAAAACATCTCCAGCGATGACCGTACCGTACTTAAAACATTGGAACGCGATTTGAAAGCGGTGGTATTTGGGCAGGATAAAGCGATTGAAGTGCTTGCATCCGCAATGAAAATGGCGCGCAGCGGCTTGGGGCATGGCAACAAACCCATTGGCAGCTTCCTGTTCAGCGGTCCTACCGGGGTGGGCAAAACCGAAGTCGCCAAACAACTCGCCTATATCATGGGCATCGAGCTGATTCGCTTTGACATGAGTGAATACATGGAACGCCATGCCGTAAGTCGCCTGATCGGCGCGCCTCCCGGTTATGTCGGATTTGACCAGGGCGGCTTGCTGACCGAGGCGATCACTAAGCAGCCATATTGCGTGCTGCTGCTGGATGAGATTGAAAAAGCGCACCCTGATATTTTCAATATTCTGTTGCAGGTGATGGATCACGGTACGTTGACGGACAATAACGGTCGCAAAGCGGATTTCCGTAACGTCACGATTATCATGACCACCAATGCGGGCGCGGAAAGCCTGTCTAAAACCAGCATGGGCTTTACCACCAGCAAACAAGCGGGTGACGAGCAGGCAGATATTAAACGCCTGTTCTCGCCAGAATTCCGCAATCGCCTGGACGCAACCGTATCGTTTAGCGCATTGTCGCAAGATATCATTATCCGCGTGGTGGATAAGTTCCTGATGCAGCTCGAAGACCAATTGCACGAGAAGAAAGTGGATGTCACCTTCAGCGATGCGCTTAAAGCGTACCTGGGCAAGAAAGGCTTTGATCCGAGCATGGGCGCACGGCCAATGGCACGCCTGATTCAGGATACCATACGCAAAGCCCTGGCCGATGAATTGCTATTTGGCCGCTTGGCCAATGGTGGTGCGGTGCATGTGGATATTGACGACAAAGATCAGGTCAAACTAATTTTTGCTGAAAAGCATGAAACACCAAAACCGGAAGCTGAAACTGTTTAACCTCTCAGTCACCCGACAAAAGTCGGGTGTTTTGTCATCACACTTCTAAACAGTTCTGAGTCCAGCCAATCATTCAGCCAGGCCGTTAATTTTGGATATTCGCACTGCGCAAACCACGCCGCATCTACCGCAGCGAATTGGCGTACAAACGGAAAAATCGCAATATCAGCCAAGCTGGGTTCGGCGCTGAACAAATAATTATTTTTACCGAGCAAACTTTCTAGCTTTTGTAAAAACACCTCGCCTTGCGCACGATATTCCAGTCGGGAGATCTCAGGGAAACGCTCCGGATACTTGTATCGATCCAAAGCCTGCTTAAAACCGCTGTCATTTTCCTGAATCAATGCTCTGGAAGCCGCATCCACATTGCCTCCCAGGGCATGCTTTTGAAGCGCAAACTGCATGATCTCCAGGCTTTCTTCTATCACCGTGTCATCTTGCAATACTAAAACTGGAACTGTGCCTTTGGGTGAAACCTGCAGCATGTGCGCAGGCTTATCACGCAATGAAATCTCGCGGATTTCGACTTCGATCCCTGCTATTTTCAGCGCCATTCTTGCACGCATGGCGTAGGGGCAACGGCGATACGAATACAGTATAGGCAAAGCCAAGTGCTATCCCAGCGCGCTAGCAACCTCATGCACCAGCTTCGGCCCTTTGTAAATCAGCCCGCTGTACACTTGCACCAGGCTTGCACCCGCCGCGATTTTTTCTACGGCATCCGCGCCGCTTAAAATGCCGCCTACGCCGATAATCGGCAGCGCACCTTGCAGTTGTCTTGAGAGTTGCTGAATCACAATAGTCGATTGATTGCGCACTGGCACGCCAGACAGGCCGCCCGCTTCATCGGCATGAGGCAAGCCTTTAACAGCCTCGCGCGACAATGTGGTATTGGTTGCAATCACGCCGTCTATTTTGTGCTGCACCAATAAGTCGGCAATTTCGTTCACTTGCTCAAGCGTCAAGTCTGGCGCGATTTTTAAGGCGATTGGCACGTACTTTCCATGTTGTTCAGCCAGCTTGGTTTGTTCCAATTTTAAGCGGGCGAGCAAGTCCGATAAAGCTTCTCTCTCTTGCAGCGCACGCAGGTTTTTAGTGTTGGGCGATGAAATGTTGACCGTGATATAACTGGCATGCGCATACACTTTTTGCATGCACAGTAGGTAATCTTCAACCGCCCGCTCGTTTGGCGTATCAAAGTTCTTACCGATGTTAATGCCCAAAGTACCTTTGTACTTTGCGCCCCTAACATTCTCGATTAAATTATCTACGCCCAGATTATTAAAACCAAAGCGGTTAATAATGCCCTCAGCTTGCGGTATACGGAATAACCTGGGCTTTGGATTTCCAGGCTGTGGGCGTGGCGTCACCGTACCCACCTCGATAAAACCAAAGCCCAGCTTGGCCATGCCATCAATCACCGCACCGTTTTTATCCAGCCCAGCCGCCAAGCCAACCGCATTAGGAAAGGTCAAGCCCATCACCTCGCGCGGCGCACAGGCTGGCGCTTGGGGATACAACCCCAGCATACCCATTTTCTCTGCCCATTTCAGGCTTTTAAGCGTGAGGTCATGCGCGAATTCCGCATCGAGTTGAAACAATAAAGGCCTGGCAAGTTGATAACAATTCATAACATTATTTTACGCGAGATATGGCAAAACAAGCCAATCCGTTAGAAATGATGAACCTTTTTTGCGCTAAATCAATGCGACTATTTGCCGCATGCGAGATAGTTTCGCTGTCGTATATTAACCTCAATATGGAGAATGAGCATGAAAATATGGAGTGATTTACTCTCAACAGACTACGGCATGATGAGCTTGATTGTAATTGCCGCCGCCACGATAGGTATGATTTGGCTTGCCGTCGTCGCCATTAAAAAAATTAACGGTTAATAACAGGTTTCCCCAACCTTCTGTTTAAACATATCCTTTAGTTCCTAAAAAGGCCTAAAGGCTGGTTTGTCATCCCCGCGTAAGCGGGAATCTAGTGGCCTTTGATTCTGGCTTTTGATTTGGTGCTTTGCTTTCGCAAAGGCTTTTTTGTTTCGGCTGAATTCCCGTTTACGCGGGAATAACGGAATTTGAGAGACTTGTTCATTAAACAAACAATTACAGCAACACCTTCTCTATCCCGCCATTATTCGCCTTCTCCACATAGTCCTGCATCCAGTTCTCGCCCAGAATATGTTTCGCCATTTCCACCACGATATAATCCGCTTCAATACCGGTATCGTCGCCGTAGCGCGACAAACCTTGTAGACAACTTGGGCAGCTGGTGAGGATTTTTACTTTCTCTTCAGGATTGCCCACTGTTAAACCCATTTTCTCCATGCCTTTTGCCAACTCTTCCTGCTTGCGGAATTTCACTTGCGTGGCGATATCCGGACGGGCGGCGGCGAATGTACCGCTTTCACCGCAGCAGCGGTCATTCAGCTGCACATCCTGCCCCATCAGTGTGTTGGTCACTTTAAGCGGCGCATAGGTTTTCATCGGCGTATGGCATGGGTCGTGGTACATATACCTTGTACCCGTAATCCCCGATAACTTCTGGTCTTTCTCCATCAGATATTCGTGAATATCCAGCAGCCGGCAACCAGGGAATATTTTTTCGAACTCGTATTTTTGCAGCTGGTCCATGCAGGTGCCGCACGACACAATCACCGTTTTAATGTCGAGGTAATTGAGCGTATTGGCCACGCGGTGGAACAGCACGCGGTTATCCGCCGTAATTTCCTGGCCTTTATCGTGATTGCCCGCAGAAGTTTGCGGGTAGCCGCAGCACAAATAACCCGGTGGCAGCACGGTGATCGCACCCACTTCATACAGCATCGCCTGCGTGGCCAAACCCACGTTTGAGAACAGGCGCTCAGAGCCACAGCCGGGGAAATAAAACACGGCTTCTGAATCTTCTGTGACCTTTTTTGGATTACGGATGACCGGCACCATGTGCTCATCTTCCAAGCCCAGCATGGCACGCGAGGTTTTGGACTGCATTTTTTTCGGCATTGGTCTATTAATGAAATGAATCACCTGCGCCTTGATTTCCGGCTTGCCAACTGTGGCTGGCGGCCGTTTTTTATCACGCAGCAGACCAAACCGTTTTGCCAGTGTGTGCGCGATATTCTGCGCCTTGTAGCCCCAGCCTATCATGGTAGTTCGTAAAAACTTGATCGTGGCCGGATCTTTGGCATTCAGGAACAGCATGCCCGCTGCTGTGCCAGGGTTGAATTTCTTTTTACCCTGGTCTCTTAAGAAATTGCGCATTTTTATGGATACGTCACCAAAATCAATATCGACCGGACAAGGTTTTTCGCAGCGGTGGCATACGGTACAGTGATCGGCCACATCATTGAATTCATCAAAATGTTTGAGCGAAATGCCGCGACGGGTTTGCTCTTCGTACAAGAAAGCTTCTATCAATAAAGATGTGCCTAAAATCTTGTTGCGCGGGCTATACAGCAAATTGGCGCGTGGCACGTGGGTACTGCACACCGGCTTGCATTTACCGCAACGCAAACAGTCTGAAATATCATCCGCAATCTCGCCAATGGCAGATTGCTCCATGATGATGGATTCCTGCTCCAGCAAGCCGAAGCTCGGCGTGTATGCGTTCTCCAGCCCCGAGCCGGCTAACAGCTTGCCTTTGTTGAAGCGGCCGTTCGGGTCTACCTTGTTTTTGTAGGCAGTGAATGTGTCGATGGTGGATTGATCCAGAAACTCCATTTTGGTAATGCCAATGCCGTGCTCGCCCGAAATCACGCCGTTGAGGCTTTTTGCCAGCGTCATTACCCGCGCTACTGCGGTATGCGCATCCTGCATCATGCCGTAATCATCTGAGTTGACCGGAATGTTAGTATGCACGTTGCCGTCACCCGCATGCATGTGCAAGGCAATAAATACGCGGCTTTTCAGCACGCTCTTATGAATCTCATCGCAGCGGTTGAGGATTTTCTGATATTCGCGACCTGCAAAAATATCTTCCATCGGACGTTTCAGCTCACGCCTCCAGGAGATGCGCAAATCGTAGGATTGCACTGCGCGGAAAACGTTTTCGTATTTTTTATGCGGCTCACCAAGCTCGCCTAGCGCTGTAACAGGCGCATCCAGGCTATTCAAAATTAAGCTCCAGCGGCTACGCAAATTGTGTAACAGTTGTAAAGTCATGGCTTGTTTCTCGTGCACCATTTGCACGTCGCCATTGCCGTCTTCATCGGCCTGCAGCGGCAATTCGCCTTGCATAAAGGCTTCCAGCGCATCTAATAACTTAAGCTTGTTGTTTATGGAAAGCTCGATATTAATGCGCTCAATGCCATCTGAATAATCACCCAATTTCGGCAACGGAATGACCACGTCTTCGTTGATTTTAAAAGCATTGGTGTGTTTGGCAATGGCAGCGGTGCGTGCACGATCCAACCAGAATTTCTTACGCGCTTCACTCGAAACCGCGATAAAGCCTTCACCATCGCGCGCGTTACACATGCGCACCATGGCAGAAGCAACCTCGCCCACTGCATTCTCATCATCGGAAGCGATGTCAGCAATCAACACCATTTTCGGGCGCTGCTGGCGCGCGGCTTTGGTGGCGTATCCCACGGCCTTGATGTAACGCTCATCCATGTGCTCCAGACCAGCCATGATCACGGCTGGGGTTCGCTTGGCGGTACTATCCAGGTAATCTTTAATCTCGACGATCGCAGGCACCGCGTTTGAAACATTGCCGAAGAACTCCAACGCAAGAGTGCGCACATGCTTGGGCATGCGGTGCAGAATGAAGGTGGCACTGGTGATCAAGCCATCGCAGCCCTCTTTCTGCACACCCGGCAGGCCGCTCAGGAATTTATCGGTAACGTCTTTTCCCAAGCCCACCTTGCGGAAACTCGGCCCCGGGATTTCCAGGATTTCCGGCTCCCCCAGCAAGGTCTTCATATCCTCCGCATACCGGCTGATTTTGAAACGCGCTGTTTCGATATCGTGAATTTTGCCCAAATTGTGATCCAGACGTTCCACCTCAAGCCACTCGGCATCAGGCGTCACCATGCGCCATGAGGCAAGATTATCCAGCGCAGTACCCCACAGCACGGCCTTTTTGCCGCCCGCGTTCATGGCCACGTTGCCGCCGATACAGCACGCATCGGCCGAAGTCGGGTCGCAGGCGAACTCCAGCCCTGCATCACTGGCGGCTTCCATAGCTCGGCGCGTCACCACGCCGGCGCCGCATTCAATCGTCGCCACCTGTCTGGCTACACCCGGCAATGTACGCATCTGTACGCCGGAATGCTGATCCAGTTTTTCTGTATTGATGACAGCTGAAAGCGGCGTCAGCGGAACTGCACCCCCGGTATAGCCTGTGCCGCCTCCACGCGGAATTACGGTCAGGCCAAGCTCGATACATGCTTTTACTAAGGCCGCGATTTCAATTTCCGTATCCGGGTTCAGCACTACAAACGGATATTCGACACGCCAGTCAGTGGCATCGGTCACATGCGAGACACGCGCCAGACCATCAAACTGAATGTTATCCTTACGCGTGATTTTGCTGAGCTTACTGAACGCTTTTTTGCGCAAATCATAAGTTTGACGGAAATCTTCGGCAAACTTCTCCACCGCCGCTTTGGCTGCCATAACCAGTTTTTGTACTTTTTCATTACTAGCACTGCGCTCATCTATGGCATGAATCCGATGGTGCAGCGCGTCAATCAAGGCTTTGCGGCGCTTTGGATTATCCAGCAAATCATCCTGCAAATACGGGTTGCGTGAAACTACCCATAAATCGCCCAACACCTCGAACAGCATGCGCGCGCTGCGGCCGGTTTTGCGCTCGCCGCGCAACTCGTTCAGAATATCCCAGATCTCTTCGCCCAGAAACCGGATGACGATTTCGCGGTCTGAAAACGAGGTGTAGTTGTAAGGGATTTCGCGTAAGCGGGTTGCTGGAATGGGTTCGGCTTGAAGAAGTTCAGCAGGAATAGGTGCGTTCATTAAGTGTGATCATACTCGTGGCAAATTAAAGGCGGATTATATCATGCTGTAAGCCGCGAAATAACTGCAAACCTACAGTGGTTATTACGCACCGTTTTGCTGCAAAAGGCGTTAAAATCAGCGCATGTCCACGTTGAAAAAATTGATCATTCCATTTGCCATTTTGGCCTTGCTGGCGTTTTTGGTATTTAACCTAAGCAGGAACCCGCAAGCACCCGACGTCACTTTTACCACCATCCAGGGCGAGCAAATCAGCATGGCCGATTTAAAAGGCAAAGTGGTCCTGGTGAGTTTCTGGTCAACGGATTGCGGTGTCTGCGTTAAAGAAATGCCGAATCTGGTTAACACTTACAACGCTTACAAAGGCAAAGGCTTTGAGGTGATTGCGGTGGCCATGCCAGATGACCCGCCAGCACAGGTGCTGAATTATGTCACACAAAAAGCACTGCCCTTCCCCGTGATGCACGATGGCTTCAGCGAAATTACAAATAAGTTTGGCGGTGTAAATCTAACCCCTACCGCTTACATTTTTGACAAACAAGGCAAGCAATTACAATACAGCGTCGGCGAGCTGGATTTTGCCAAATTAAATCAATTACTTGATAGAGAGCTTAGCTGATGTTGTGGATTAAAGCGCTGCACCTTATTTTTGTAACCAGCTGGTTTGCGGGGCTGTTTTATCTGCCCAGGCTTTTTGTCAACCATGCCATGGTCAGCGATGAAGCCACGCTTGAACGCCTGACCATTATGGAACACAAACTCTATCGTTTCATGATGCCGTTAGCCGTTCTGGCCATTGTATTTGGACTGTGGTTATGGCTAGGTTACGGCATTACCGGGGCATGGCTGCATGTCAAGCTGGTATTGGTTGCCGGCCTAGTAGCTTACCACCTGTATTGCGGCAAGCTCATGCGCGCTTTCAAAGCTGGCAGCAATACCCGGAGCCATGTCTGGTATCGCTGGTTTAATGAAATTCCTGTGTTAATATTGTTTGCGGTAGTTATTCTGGTGATAGTTAAACCGCTCTAAAGGCGCCATGGACATTCTAAATTCGGACTGGCTGATCAGGATGCTTGAGAAATCAAGCCAGACGCCGCATGGGCGCCTGCTGAGCCTGTTTGATGTTCTGGATGACTGGCTGGAAGTACCCAATATCCGGGGGCAGGTGCGTAATGATTTTTATACAACAACACAAGCACCCCTTTTACGAGATTTTTTAAGCACTGAAGCCGCTAAAGTCGGCGCAGCCATGCCAGAAATGCTGGCAAATCAGCTCTTCTATATGGCCATTGCCGCAGCACAAGAAAAGCTGCAGGCCAATAACCATAACAGCATGCGCCATGCTAAAAATGCAGCGAATGCCCTGATTTGCGCGCAAACAAAAAAAGAGTTTCGTATTACAAAACCGTCCGCGTATGCAATCGCTGTCAGCTTTGCGGGCACCATCATTATTGCGGGATCCTTACTGATACTGAACTCAATCCAAGCCACGAAAACACAACTAATTGCCATATCGCAGCCGCTGGTACAACCTGTTTCAGCCAGTTCCGGATCAATCGCCAGCCCGGAACAAACTGCGGCCCTGATTGCACGCATTGAGCAAATGCGCCACGGCACCTGCTACTATTTCGAGGCTTTACAGCTGCCGGACAACCTCAAGGGCATTTACATCAATATTGTAGTGAATGGCCAGGTTTCCACCGATCCTTACGAACAAAAAATGGCCATGGATCTGATTGAAAAAACCCGCTGCAACTACACCCCCATGCTGATGGCCAACTCTACCAGCTAACATTAATAATGATTGCAGGCGCTCTATACTGTCTAGTATAATTCTTGCATGTCTGTATTACGCGAAAAAATACTCAGCACCGCTACCAGCCTGTTTCAAACACAGGGCATTAACTCGACCGGCGTAGACAATATTGTTGCGGTTGCCGGCACCACCAAAATGACGCTGTACAAATATTTCCGCACCAAAGAAGCGTTGATACTGGAAGTGCTGCAAAAAAGCCAGCAAGATTTTCAGCGCTGGCTGGATGAGAAACTTAATTCCAGCAGCAAAAAACCCAGCGATAAAATTCAACAGTTATTTGATTACATTGAAGAATGGATCAGTGCTCCACAATTTATTGGTGTCGCTTTTATCAAAGCCTCAGCTGAGTTTCCTAATGAAGAAAACCCGATTCACCAGCTTTCATCGCAGCAATCGCGAGAATTCAGGCAATTTATAAGCAAACTCGCGACTGAAGCAAATATCAAAGATGCCGAAGGCCTGGCGTTGCAATTGTCGTTATTATTTGAAGGTGCCGTGCAAGCCGAGCAGATGCAGCGTGGTTCCGGTGCGATGAAATACGCCAAAAGTGCAGCTAAAATACTGATTGACGGCGCCATTAAAACCTAAGCTTAGGCTTGCTTAAGTCTCCGCTTGCTTTAACTGCCTCTGCTACAAGATAATATCGTTTTAATCTAAGTCGATATTCACATGCATATTCTCATTTGCGGCTCCCTCGCTTTTGACACCATCATGGTGTTTCAGGATCAATTCAAAAATCATATCTTGCCCGATAAAATTCACGCCTTAAGCGTGGCGTTTTATGTGCCTGAAATGCGGCGTGAGTTTGGCGGCACCGCCGGCAATATCGCCTACAATTTACAATTGCTGGATGGCAAGCCGCTGATCATGGCGACCGTGGGCCAGGACTTTGGCCCATACACCCACTGGCTGAATCAAAACAACTTAAATACTGCGCATATCAAACAGATCGATCACAGCTTCACCGCACAGGCATTTATTACCACTGACATGGATGACAATCAGATTACCGCGTTTCATCCCGGCGCGATGGTGGAATCACACCAGAATAGCGTGAAAAATGCAAACGATGTAACGCTGGCGGTTATCGCGCCAGACGGTCGCGATGGCATGTTTCAGCATGCACGCGAGTGCTTCGAAGCAGGAATTCCGTTCATGTTTGATCCTGGACAAGGCCTGCCGATGTTTAATGGTGAAGAATTACTGCAATTTATTGAAATGGCGACTTATCTGGCAGTGAATGACTACGAATCTCAAATCATTCAGGACAAAACAGGGCTTAACCTGGAACAGCTTGCCGCAAAAGTAGATGCACTTATTGTAACTTTAGGGGGCAATGGTTCGCACATTTATGCGGATGGTCAACGTTTTGAGGTTCCATGCGTTAAGGCGGACAAGATTGTCGACCCGACGGGCTGCGGTGATGCATATCGTGCGGGCTTGCTGTATGGCATTGCCAATGGCTGGGATTGGCCAACCTGCGGACGATTGGCTTCTACCATGGGTGCGATTAAGATCGCCAGCCGCGGCGGTCAGAACCACAAACCGACACGCGAAGAAATTGAAAACGTTTATACACAAGCACTTGTCCAACAAGTGGCGGCCGAAGAAAAGCTGGCTTAATACAGTATCTATTTAGGAGCAACTCATGAAATTTTTGAAACTATTACTGGTAGCATTTTTAGCCGTTTTTTTAGCCGCATGCGCCAGTTCCAACTCCGGAAGCGTGTACAAGCGCGATGATGCGCGCAAAGTGCAAACCGTAAAAACGGGCGTCGTTGAAAGCATACGCACCGTTAAACTGGAAGGCACCAAATCACCTGTCGGCACGGTGGCAGGCGGCGCGGTAGGCGGTATTGCCGGCAGTTCCGTTGGGCATGGCCGCGGCAGTGCGATTGGTGCGGTGATTGGCGCAGTGGCAGGCGGTATTGCAGGTTCTGCAATTGAAGAAGGCGTGACACGCAAGGACGCACTGGAAATCACTGTAAAGCTGGATGGTGGCGCCATGATTGCGATTGTACAAGAAGCGGATGAAGAGTTCCGTCCAGGCGATAAAGTACGCATTGTGGAAGGTGGCGATACATCACGCGTAACCCATTAAATATCCTGTTGTCATTATTTAGTCATTTAATTTTCATCATTCGTTCACGCTAACTGCATAGCATCTCTCCAAATCACAAGGAGAGATGTTATGTTTGAAAAACAGTTAGCACTAAAACAAAATTCCCAGCAGAAGAAGCTTTATCTCAGCCTTGCACGAAACCCGGCCGAAGTCGCCGAGGCACAGCGCCTGCGCTATAAAGTATTTGCCGAAGAAATGGGTGCCGAGCTTTCTGGCACCGGCGGCTTGGATATTGATGGATTTGACGCGTATTGCGACCATCTATTAGTGCGCGAAAGCACAACAAACCAGGTCATCGGCACTTACCGCATTCTATGTCCGCATCAGGCCAACGAGGCTGGCGGCTATTACTCTGCCGGCGAATTCGATCTAAGCCGGCTGGCGCATTTGTTCAAGAGCACCGTGGAAGTCGGGCGCGCATGTGTGCATCAAAACTATCGCAACGGCGGCACCATTACCATGTTGTGGGCAGGCTTGGCCAGATACATGCAGATGCATCATTATGAATACATGATAGGTTGCGCCAGCGTACCGATGCACGACGGTGGCCACATGGCCGCGAGCCTGTACCACAAACTGAAAGATGAGTATTTATCACCGTCCGAGTATCGCGTATTTCCCCATAACCCGTTGCCAATGGCCTCGTTAAATAAAGAAATGCAAATCGCCTGCCCACCACTAATCAAAGGCTATTTGCGCCTTGGCGCCTATATTTGCGGCGAGCCGGCATGGGATGCCTATTTCAACTCGGCCGATATGCTGGTAATGTTACCTTTATCTAAAATCAACAGCAGATATGCATCGCATTTCTTAAAATAATTTGCAGCAAAGCAACCCCGTCACAAGACTTTATCGAATATCGCGTATCGTCATTCACACGATTGCCGGGTTATCAATCGCGGCTTTCGTGCTGCCTGTCATTAAAAAAAACACCCAGCTTATCCTGATTCGGTGGTGGTGCGGCGGATTGCTGCGCGCATTCAATATCAAGGTGGTCACTTACGGAGAGCCTCCATCGCCAGATATTCAGGGTGTGATGTTTGTGGCAAACCATATTTCCTGGTCAGATATTCACGCCTTGAACAGCCTGATCCCGCTGCGTTTTATTGCAAAGTCCGATATTAAAAGCTGGCCGGTGTTTGGCTATCTGGTCACAAAAGCCAATACTTTATTTATCGACAGAGACAAGCGGCATGAAGCGGGTCGCATTGTAGAGATCACCACAGAAAGCCTGATGGCGGGCGACAACCTATGCTTTTTCCCAGAAGGTACCACTACAGAAGGCGTGCTGGTATTGCCTTTCAAGGGCAGCGTGCTGCAGGCGGCCATCAGCGCGAATACGCATGTCTGGCCCGTGGCAATACGCTATATAAACGAGGATGGTGGCATTAATACAGAAATAGCCTATGCCGGGGAAACCACTTTGATTGAATCCATGCAAAAAGTACTTAAGCAAAAAAATCCGGTCATAGAATTACACTTTCTGGAACCAATTAATTCTGTCGGGCAAAACAGGCGGGATTTGACTCAACGCGCCTACGACGCCATTGTCACTAGGCTGACTTCCTGACACGGTCCCTTGCATCGTGATCGACCTGTGTGATGGCACCTGTATCCAGACACATCGCGGTTAGCTGACCGCCCCATAGGCAGCCTGTATCCAGCGCATGGATATTATCACGCTGGTGCAGGCCCAGTGCAGACCAGTGCCCGCAAATAATATTATCCTGTGCTGACAGCCTGTCCGGCACATCGAACCAGGGCATGTAACCTTGCGGAATATCCTGCAATTCGCCTTTGAATTCAAACTCCATCTCACCCTGCGCAGTGCAAATACGCATCCGGGTCATGGCGTTAGTGATGACTCTATGCCTATCGATGCCTGCCAAATCAGCATGCCAGCGATTCGGCTTGTTGCCGTACATATTCGCCAGAAAGTGAAGGTAATGATCAGCCTGCAACTGCGCCCCTATCTCACGCGAGCAAGCCAGTGCGTCATCTACCGTCCACTGAGGCAGCAAGCCTGCATGCACCATGACATAGCCGTTTTCGGAAACCAATAATGGCTGATAACGCAGCCAGGTCAGCAATTCGTTAGCGTCAGGGGCTTCAATAACAGCCTGCAGTGTATCGTATTTATGTGCGGGCTTTAATTGATGGGCAACTGCCAGCGCGTGCAGATCGTGGTTTCCCAGCACCATTTTGATGGATTGTTGATGTTGGTAGCACCAGCGCAACACTTCGAGAGAGCCGCTACCGCGATTGATTAGATCGCCCACCAGCCACAATTTATCTTGCTTGGGGTTAAATTGCAGGCGCGACAATAACGCAGTAAAAGCATGGTAGCAGCCCTGAATATCCCCAATTGCGTATGTGGCCATGTTAAGGAACCTCTGATTAAATTTTACCAATAAAAAAGCCGCTTAAGTTTATATTAAGCGGCCTTGGTCGAATCAATTTGACTAGCTTGCTGGTGCTGCTTCTGTAACGGCTGCTGGGGCAGCCTCCGCAGCAGGCGCAGTTTCTGCGGGCTTAGCCGGTGCGGACGGCGTAAAGCTCGCTCCGGCAGCATTGGCCATATGCGCAACTGCATTGGCAATCTCACCATCGGTTAAACCCGGGTTGCCGCCACGTGCGGGCATAGACCGGATACCGTTAGTGGCGTTCTTGATAAGCGTTTCATAACCTTGTGCAATACGCGGCTGCCATTGGCCTTTATCGCCAAACTTAGGCGCACTCATCAATCCGGCTGCATGGCACATGGCGCACACGGCGGTATAAACCTCCTCCCCGCTTTTATCTGCATGCGGCCCTGCATCAGCCTTGGCAACTTCAACCGTTGCCAAGGGTTTGATATTTTCGTCAGATTTTGCGGCGACAGGCTGCGCTGCAACTGCTGGCGCGGTTTCTTTAGTGTTTGAAAAATACGCAAACAATGAAATTAATATTGTAAACGCTAAAATAGTGCCAGGAATCGCAATGATTAACTGCCAAAAACTGGAACCTGAATATCCTTCACCTTTATCACTCATCGCTATTAGTTCCCTAACAAATAAAACTGAATTATACCTGCTAATTAATTAGCCCTACTAGTATGCGGAGGTCAAAACTGACCAATAATCAAAAACAAATACTATTAAAACAAAGCCGCTTTGTTATAATGCGCCATCAATTGCGCCCGTAGCTCAGCTGGATAGAGTGTTGGTTTCCGAAACCAAAGGTCGTGGGTTCGACTCCCGCCGGGCGCGCCAAAAAAATTATAGCTTCCAATAATGGTCTACCAGTAATGCTGCAAATAGCAACGTCAGGTAAATAATGGAATACCTGAATGTGCGCTTGGCTAAATCATCAGAATATTTTCTATATAAACCAATCACATATGCCATGAAGATAGCATCCAGCAACACGACAGATATTAAGTAAATCAAACCGCTCATGCCCAAGCCATAAGGCATAAGCGAAACAGCGACTAAAATCACGGTGTAGAGCAGGATATGTAACAGTGTAAATGCCTCGCCGTGCGTCACCGGCAACATCGGCATGCCGACTTTGGCATATTCTTCACGGCGATAAAGTGCCAGCGCCCAGAAGTGCGGCGGCGTCCAAGCAAAAATAATCAGGAACATGATGAGCGATTCTGGTGCTACGGTATTGTTCACCGCAGCCCAGCCAAGTATTGGCGGCATAGCGCCGGAAGCACCGCCAATTACAATATTCATCGGCGTAGCAGGCTTTAAGAATACGGTGTAAATAACCGCATAACCCACGAAGGTCGCGAACGTCAGCCACATGGTGATCGGGTTAACAAAGACATAAAGTATGGCCAAACCGACACCTCCCAGAATGGTCGCGAATATGGTCGTTTCGGCATGGGAAACTTGGCCTGTCGGTAGCGGGCGAGCGCGTGTGCGCGCCATCACTGCATCAATTTTGTGTTCGATTAAACAGTTGAAAGCGGCTGCGGCACCAGAAGAAAAAGCGATGCCAACGGTTGTTGCAATCAACAGTGGCCAGGGCACCATGCCGGGCGTGGCAAGAAACATGCCGATTAACGCAGTAAATACGATCAATGCCGTCACACGCGGCTTGCATAATGCATAAAAGCTTTTAAAACTGGCTTTTAATGCCTGCAACTGGATTGGTAAACTTGCGCTCAATTGATACTCACTTTAATTAAATTAACGTTATGCTGCTAAACGATTCGCTGTGATTTTCGAATTCAGTATTACTAAAATAACCACCAGCATTGCTGCGCCTAAGTTATGCGCCACCGCCAGCACCAAGGGTAAATGCAACACCAGATTTGCAATGCCCAGGCTGATTTGCAGGCACAGCACGGCTATCAGGGCGATACTCAGCATTTTTAATTGTGTCTGCTTTAACCCGATAATGGCTAAAAACCCAAAATAAATTAATGTAATCACTGCGCCGATACGATGTGTCCACTGTATCGCGGTAAGAGAGGCCAGGCTTAAATTGCCACCATCGGCACTTTGCCCTAACTCCCTCATCAGGTGAAAAGCATCTTTAAAATTCATATCTGGCATCCATGCGCCATGGCAGGTTGGAAAATCTGTACAGGCTAACGCGGCATAATTGGTGCTGGTCCAGCCGCCCAAAAAAATCTGCATCAGCAATACTACCAAGCCAAATCGAATCAACCAGCGCATGTGATTTGCGCGTACCAAGCTGGCTGAATAATAGCCCCAATTCCGATGTGCTATCCAGACCAGCAAGCCCAATGTTGTCATGCCGCCAAGCAAGTGCGCACTTACAATTGCCGGTTTAAGCAACATGGTCACGGTCCACATACCGAGCATGGCCTGAAATATGACGATTCCAAGTAAGGCAGTCGTTAACCATGGCGAAGTTTTAACCCGTTGTTTATTCTTCCATGCCAATATAAATAATGCCAGCACTACCAGCCCCAGCGTGCCCGCAAGATAGCGATGTATCATTTCTTTCCAGGCCTTTGCTGTTTCTACGGTATTACCCGGATAATTGGCTTGCGCATGTGCAATTGCCGCCTGGCTCTCCGGCACGGTGAGCGTACCGTAACAGCCCGGCCAGTCCGGGCAGCCCAACCCTGCATCTGAGAGACGCACGTATGCCCCCAGCACCACCACGCAAAGCGCCATCGCAGCACCTAATAGCGCCAATCGCTTGAACATCAAGTTCATATCAGGCAGCCCATGAGTACTTCAGCAAGCGGATCAAGTCCTTGCGAATATCCGCCGCTGGTGTAGCGGTCTGGTAACTCATCATGATATGCCCCAGTGGATCAACCAAGTACAGTCGGTTTGACTGCGTAGCTACTTCACCTTCCAGATCAAACTGCTGACCAAGCTTTGTAATGCTATCAGCTGGCTGATTGATAATAACCAAATCTGGGTAGTCCGCCTTGATTTTACTGACATCCTGCGTATGGGTGATCAATACGCGCTGGGCCCGCGGCATGTCTTTGTACAATGACACATGCAGTTGGCGCATGATGTGAAGCTTTTCTCGGCACGCCTGCTCGCAAGCGTCAGCCACGTAGACCATATTCCACTTGTCCGCCCAGAATTTTGAAACTTCCTTGCCATCACTGTCCTTCATAGTTTCTACCTGCTCAATTAACCGTGGCGGCATGACCAGTTCGCCATAGCTTTGGCCGGTTGGCTTCCAGTTTAATTTGTACATCATGATAACAACGATAATTGGCACCACAAAAAAAATAGCCATCAGCACAAATATAATGCGCCCCTTGCGTTGCAGGTTATCTGGATTGACCTGGTTACTTAACTCTGTTTGCATATTCGCTCTTTATCATTAACTTTTAACTATTCAATTCGTTTAAAACTCATATACAGATAGATGGCAATTGCAGCAAAAGCAAAACCAAACCATTGATAAGCATAGCCCAAGTGAGTTGCAATGCGCTCTGCCGGCATCTGCCAGTTCCGCACAAACCCGCCTGCCTTGCTTTGTGCATCCAGTTTAATAATCACTGGCAGCAGTTTCAGCGGAACGATTTTCTGGTATCGCCCCATATCCAGATGCTGCCATACCAGTTGCCATTCTGGATTTGCCTGATTGGGTCTGGCTGTATCCTCAAGTGTAAATATTTTTTTGCTTGGCAACCACGCCATGCCTTCCACTTGCTGTATGCCGGCGGGCGTATCAAAGACAGGAACGTCAGTATGCGTAGATTTACCTGCAATCCAACCCCGGTTGACCAATACATATTGGTCGGTACCTTGAATGCTTAGCGGGGTGAGCACATGATATCCGGCGATGCTATTTTCAACCTGGTTATCTACCAGAATCTGATATTTTGTCGCATATTCACCGTTTGTTTTCACTTTTTGATATTGCAGTTTTTCTGACGAATGAATATGCTGCGACAACTCTAGCACCCCATTTTTAACACTCTGCCGATACTCCTTCTGAATCTCCTGCTTGAGCGCGGCTTTCCCATATTGCCAGAAGCCCAATTTCACAAACAATGCAACCAACACCAGCATCATCAGCATACCTGTCATGCTCGGCTTAAACTCATAACTCACAAACTTAAATTGCATTTGAGCTATTCCAGTCGCATAATAAGCCATCAATTCGATTGGATAGAGCCATGCTAATAAAAATTGCCATTGTGCTGACCTTAATTATTATCGTTGCCAGTTTGTTTTCTGCGCTGTTCTTTCTAGCGAAGGATAAAGGTACTAGCGACCGTACTGTGAAAGCACTCACTTTCCGGATTGGTTTATCCATCACATTATTTATTCTGCTCATCATCGGCGGATATTTTGGATTGATTGGCCATTCGTTGTAGGTGCTGATTGTAAACAAAAAAGGGCGATGCTAAAGCACCGCCCTTTTTTACATCCTTGCTTTACAGCCAATATACAAATATAAACAAGCCTAACCAAACCACGTCCACAAAGTGCCAATACCATGCCACCCCTTCAAAACCGAAGTGATGCTCCGGCGTAAAATGACCTTTCATGCAACGTAACAGAATCACGATTAGCATGATGGTGCCAAGGGTAACATGAAAGCCATGGAACCCCGTTAGCATAAAGAAGGTAGCGCCATAAGCGCCTGAGCCCAAAGTCAAGCCCATCTCGGTATAGGCCTCATGATATTCAAACGCCTGACAGGCCAGGAATGCAATCCCAAGTGCCACCGTCAATGCCATACCGATAACTAACTGTTTGCGGTTATTTTTGATCAAGCCCCAATGTGCCCAAGTGATGGTTGCACCAGAGGTAAGTAAGATAATAGTATTTACCAAAGGCAAACCCATCCAGTGCATGGGTTTGAAATTCGCAGGAGGCACATATTCAGCGCCAAGCACGTTGCCGCCTGGGCCCGTTGATGGCCAAGTTCCAAGAAAATCTTTGTATGGCGTAATATCAGGCGCATAGCTTGCCAACTCAGGAACTGATAGCACGCGCATGTAGAATAATGCGCCAAAGAAGGCAGCAAAAAACGCCACTTCAGAGCAAATGAATACAATCATGCCGAAACGGAAAGACTTGTCTTCCCAGTTTTTGTATTTGCCGGAAAGGCTTTCGCTGATAACGGCGCCCATCCACTTAAAAACCATCCATAAAATGACTGCGGTGCCAAAATACATCATCCATTTGCCCGGGGTCTGGAGATACGCCAGATCTTTACTTCTATCCATAGCAACTGAAAAAATAAAGCCCGTGGCTAACAACAATATTCCAGCTGACAGCACCGATGGATACAGGCTGCCATGTGGAACAAAATAGTGATTTTTTGAATGCGTTGCCATGTATTAACTCCCAAGCTACTGATTATTTAAAAATTATTATCTCAATCTCAACAACATAAAACAAACCATTAATTCTTCACTGCTTTAAAGAAAGAGTACGACAATGTCATCTCTTTCACATCCTTCGGCAGCGCAGGGTCAATAAAAAACCTGAGCGGCATCTCTTTAGTTTCTCCAGGTTTCAGCCCCTGGTTCACAAAGCAAAAACATTCAATCTTCTTAAGATATATTGAGGCTTTACCTGGCGTCACACTAGGTATCGCATGGCCAGCCACAGTTTCACTTGTGATATTTTTTGCCTCAAATATCACGGTTTCAATTTGGCCAGGATGCAAAGTAATCGCACTTTGCTTAGGATAAAAATTCCATCCCAAGCCTGGCATGACCGCTGCAACAAACTGTACGGTGACCATTCTGCTAGTATCAACTTTAGCCTTTGCTAAGGTAGCAGCCGAATTTTCGGTTTTCCCATTTAGGCCTGTGAGATCACAAAACACATCATACAAAGGCACCAACGCAAAGGCGAACAGCAACGACCCTGCCACCACCCACAACATTTTCAATGCAAGCTTTGTATTTGCCCTATCATCCTTTTGCTTGCTGACTACAATCGCTTCAGTTGCTTTTTCTACCGTGCCACCATTCTTGTTTATATCTTCCATATTGTAAATATCGAAGCAACATACCAAATGAATGCAATTACACCTAAAACGATGGCGATTTTCCTGTTTCTCGCTTGCCTGCTTGCCTTCTGATTTTCCATTTAATTGCGAGGCTTAATTAACTTAAGCCTCGTCTTCCCTTTTTACTTAACAACTGGCTGATCAGTAAAGCTATGGTATGGCGGCGGCGATGGCAATGTCCACTCCAAGCCCTCCGCGCCTTCCCACACTTTGTCGGTAGCTTTTTTACCGCCTTTGATGCAGCTCACAATGTTGTAAACAAATAACAGCTGCGACAACCCTAATACAAACGCTGCAACCGATGAAATCATGTTGAACTCGGCGAATTGTAGGGCGTAGTCCGGAATGCGGCGTGGCATACCGGCCAACCCTAAGAAGAACTGAGGAATAAAGGTGAGATTAAATGAGATGGCGGTTAACCAGAAATGCAATTTACCCAGTTTCTCGCTGTACATATGACCGGTCATTTTTGGCAACCAGTAGTACACGCCCGCCATTATGCCCATGATGCCGCCTGCAAACAGCGTGTAATGGAAGTGCGCTACGACGAAATAACTATTGTGATACTGCGCATCAGCTGCAACGTCAGCAAGCACCAAGCCGGTCAAACCGCCGATACCGAATAAGATAATCCAGCCTACCGCAAACAGCATGGGCGTTTCAAAGCTCATGGAGCCTCTCCACATGGTTTTAATCCAGCAGAAAAACAAAACGGCCAGCGGCAGCGAAATCGCCATCGTGCTGTACATAAAATAGAGTAACGCTGGCACAGGCATACCCGCTGTAAAGAAGTGGTGCGCCCATACAACTACTGACAAAGCGCCAATTGCCCATAATGAATAAACCTGCGCTTTGTAGCCATACATTGGCTTACGTGAGAAGGTTTGCAGAATTTGCGGGATGAAACCCCAAACAGGCAAGAGCAAAATATACACTTCTGGATGACCAAAGAACCAGAACAAGTGCTGGAACAGAATTGGATCGCCGCCACCGGCTGCAGAAAAGAAGTGCGTGCCAAAGTGACGGTCGGTCAAAAGCATCGTGACAGCACCTGCTAACACTGGAATCGTGGCCACAAGCAAGAAAGCTGTAATCAGCCAGCCCCATGCGAACATCGGCATTTTCATGAGGGTCATGCCAGGCGCACGCATATTGAACAGCGTAACAATAATATTAATGGATCCCATGACGGAAGATATACCAAGCAGGTGGACTGAAAAAATCGCAAAATCCACACCAATACCGCCTTGTAAAGAAAGCGGCGGGTAGAATGTCCAGCCGGTAGCCAGCGCACCATCACCAATACCAAACAGCGCCAAAGTAAAGGGCAGCGTTAGCAGAATCGCAGCCGGAGGCAGCAACCAGAAGCCCCAGTTATTCAAGCGCGGCAGCGCCATATCTGGCGCACCGATTTGCAAAGGAATCATCCAGTTTGCAAAACCTGTGGCTGCAGGCATCAGCGCTGCAAAAATCATGATTAACGCATGAATACCAATAAGTTGATTAAAAAAATCAGGGTTCATCAATTGCAAGCCGGGCTTAAACAATTCTGCACGAATACCCAGAATCATGGAACCGCCAACCAAGAACATGATTAGCGAAAAAGTCAGGTACATGGTACCAATGTCTTTGTGATTGGTGGTGGTTAACCAGCGCATAATTCCCGTCGGGTGGTCATGATGCTCTTCGTGGTGTGCTACCGTTGCTGTACTCATCGTGCTCTCCTGATTGCCAATTTAATACTTAAAATAAATTATTGTCGTGCCGCTTTAACTTGTGACGGCTGCACTACATCACCCACGCTATTGCCAAGTGCATTGCGCTCATAGGTAATCACTGCAGCGATTTCCGTATCATTCAGCGTTGCTTTCCAGGCCGGCATCACATTCTTGCCATTCAGCACACGATCCAGGTGGCTATCTGGAAGATACTTGCCATCTGCACTGAAAATTGGACTTGTTGAAATCTTGCTCCCGGTTAACGCAGGGAATGCTGGGGGCAAGCCTGCGCCTGTGACCTGATGGCATACTGCGCAGTTTTTCTCATAAACTTTTTTACCTTCAGCCATTAAATCCTCCTTGGTCCACTCTTTATCCGCACCAGCTACGGCTTTGGCCTGCTCTTCCTTCTTTGCCGCCACCCAAGTTTTGTATTCCTCCATTGATACCGCATTTACAACCACTGGCATGTAACCGTGGCCCTTGCCACATAATTCTTTACATTGACCGCGGTAGGTGCCGGGCTTCTCGACCTGCACCCAAGTCTCACGAATGAACCCCGGAACAGCAAGCCGGGACGAACCAAACTGTGGCACCCACCAGTTATGCAGCACATCGCTTGCCGTCATCAAAATCCGAACCTTTTCACCTACCGGCAGTACAAGTGGATTGTCCACTTCGAGCAAGTAATTTTCGCCTTTATCTGCGGCATTATGCATCTGGTCATTGGTCGTCGTTAAGTTGCTGACAAATTTAATACCTTGCGCATCGCCGTCAAGATATTCATACTGCCAGCGCCATTGCGACCCCGTAATTTTAATAACCATGCTCGCTTTGTCGCGCGTGTCTTCCATCATCACTACACTGTGATAGGCTGGGATACCCATAATCACAAAATCGATTAACAATAAAATCGCGAAAGGAATCAGCGTCCAAAAAATCTCAACCGCGGTGGAAGGTGCTTTATCAGCAACGGCTTTATAGCCTTTGCTTTTGCGGTGCGCGAAAATTGAATAAATCATGATGGCCAGCACGGACAGGAAAATCGCCATCGAAATAAGCATAAACTTATTATGAACATGCAATGTGTCTAAAGCCATTGGCGTGACCGGCTCTGGGAAATTCCAACTGTAACCGGCATAGGCCCCGAGTGAGGTCAGCAACATTGCAAAACTCAACCCAACTTTTTTCAACACTTGCATAACGCTCACTCCAAAATCAAGTTTAATTAAAATTTTTCAGCTTACATTTCTAAATTTTTGTTTTAGTTCTCTTGCCAACGCAACACGCTGCTCATCATCAATCAAGTGTCTGCCGAATTCAATTTCCTTGCCATGCGACCCTATAAACAGACCGTTTTTGCCCTGACTATTTACCACAGCGCGCACATTGACTTGCGTCCAGTATCGCTGAAATACTGTTGTATTGGATTTTTTATAGCTTTTCTTTTCCACTATAACTTCGTCTTCTTCTATGGCGATACTTTCATAATCACCCGCATGCATGTAAACATAGTAAAAAGCATACGCAAAAGCCGCCAACTCCAAGCCCGCGAATGGCAATACCATCCAGGCGCCCAGACGCGCAAATCCCAGCGCGATCAGCAAGGTTACAACCGCCATAGCCGCAAGCAACTTGATGCCGCCATCTAGCGATAACGAATTGTTCGGCCTTGCAATGATTTTGTAACCTAAATCGAACACTGCCATACACTTGCCCTTGGTCATGCAAACTTAAATTAAAATTGCCTGCAATTTTC
>OEOE01000015.1_pt1 | contig 28069 bp, 27 predicted proteins | sample 1539681 | NCBI WGS metagenome assembly OEOE01 (sample SAMEA3611561, study PRJEB22512) | activated sludge metagenome | biome: Urban; feature: Wastewater Treatment Plant; material: Activated Sludge | place: Slovenia | collected 2012-09-24
GCGAGCGCAACAAAGTCAATGTGTAGTTTTTGGGTGAAATTATACAATCATGCCCGCGCCGACGGTATTGTTGGTCGATTCGTCAATCACAATGAACGCGCCAGTTGCACGATTTTTTGAGTAACTGTCCACCATCAGCGGCTGTGCGAGTTTAAAGCTCATGCGCGCAATATCATTCATTTTTAAGTCAGTTGTTGCTTGTTGCTCCAGTGTGTTCACGTCTACCTTATAACTAATCGCGCCGACTTTGGCCTTGGATTCACGCGTCGTGTGGCGAACAATGTAGGTGCGTGCAGGTGACAGTGGTGTTTCTGACAGCCAGCAAACAAAGGCTTCAATCTGCTTGACGGGGTCAATTGGGCTGCCCGTTTTTATGATCATGTCACCACGTGAGGTGTCGATTTCATCTTCCAGCAGCAAAGTGATGCTTTGTTCAGTTTGCGCGCTTTGCAGCTGCGCTTCGCCCAGCTGAATGGCTTTTACTTTTGAAGTATAGCCATTAGGAAGTACGGTGACTGCATCCCCCACGGCTATATCACCGCTTTCCACGCGCCCCATAAAGCCGCGGAAATCGTGCAGCTCCGCATCGGCACTGGCGTGCGGACGGCATACAAACTGCACTGGAAAGCGGAATTCTTCAGATTGTTCGGTATGTGCAGCTGGTGCCTTTTCGAGCATCTCGAGCAGCGTTTCGCCTGTGTACCAGGGCATGTTGTCGAGCCTGTCCACTAGCATGTCGCCGTTCAGAGCAGACATCGGGATAAAGCGAATGTCATGCCCGGCTTCATTGTGACTGTTGCGCTGCAGGCCGATTTCTTTGGCAAAAGCCAGATAATCCGCGCAGATTTTGTCGTAGACGTTCTGGTCGTAATCCACCAAATCCATTTTATTCACGGCGACGACAATATGTGGAATGCCCACCAAATGAGCTAAATAGCTATGGCGACGTGTTTGTGTGAGCACGCCTTTGCGTGCGTCAATCAGGATAATCGCCAGGTTGGCGGTAGAAGCTGCCGTCACCATGTTACGCGTGTATTGCTCGTGGCCAGGCGCATCAGCGATAATGTATTTGCGCGTGCCCGTGCTGAAATAGCGGTAAGCCACATCAATGGTAATGCCTTGCTCGCGCTCGGCTTGCAGGCCATCGGTAAGCAACGATAGATCTACGGCTTCCATACCGCGTTTTTTAGAGGTATTTGAAATCTGTGTAAGCGTATCAGCCAGAATAGTTTTGGTGTCAAACAGCAAACGTCCAATGAGTGTGCTTTTGCCGTCATCCACGCTGCCGCAGGTCATGAAGCGTAACAGGCTGTCGTTATGAGTAGTATTGGTCATTAGAAATAGCCTTCTTTCTTGCGCTGCTCCATGCTGGCATCGGACGTTTGGTCATCAAGTCTGGTTGCACCGCGCTCGGTAATTGTTGTTGTCGCTGTTTCCAGTACGATTTTACTCACAGTATCAGCATCGCTAATGACAGGAGCTGTACAGGTAATATCACCGACGGTTCTGAAGCGCACCTGCATGTTAATGATTTCTTCTCCCGCTCTAGGCGGATTGATGACTTCACCGCTAGCTAGAGGAACATTGATTGGAACGATAGCGCCGCCACGCATGACCACATCGCGTTGATGTGCAAAGTAAATGCTGGGCAAGCCTAAGTTTTCGCGTTCAATATATTGCCATACGTCCATTTCCGTCCAGTTTGAGATAGGGAAAGCGCGGATATTCTCGCCTTTGTGCGAGCGGGCATTGTAGAGATTCCATAACTCGGGACGCTGGTTTTTAGGATCCCACTGGCCGAATTCATCGCGAAAACTCATGATGCGCTCTTTGGCGCGCGCTTTTTCTTCATCGCGGCGTGCACCGCCAATGCAGCAATCAAAACCAAATTCTTCAATGGCTTCCAGCAGGGTGACAGACTGGTGCTTGTTGCGCGGTTCATCCGGTGATTTGAGTACCACGGTGCCGCGTTTCATCGAATCTTCCACCGAGCGCACGATCAAGCGCTCCCCAAGCTCTGCTGCGCGCTGGTCGCGGAAATCAATCACTTCCTGATAGTTGTGGCCGGTGTCGATGTGCATCAAAGGGAAAGGGAAGCGGCCCGGGCGAAAAGCTTTTTCCGCCAGGCGCAGAATGCATAGCGAATCTTTGCCGCCGGAAAATAACAGCACAGGGTTGCTGCATTGTCCTGCGACTTCACGCAGGATGTGGATGGCTTCGGCTTCTAGCCAGTCCAAATGCGAGAGTGGATTATGGTATGGTTGCTTTTTAATTGACATTTCAATAACTTATAAAATTATATTAATATTTAACTTTAAATCTATTTCTTTACGTGGAGGCCGCATTCTTTATTATTCGGATCTTCCCACCACCATCTGCCAGCGCGCACATCTTCACCCACGGCAACTGCGCGGGTGCAGGGCGCACAGCCAATGCTCGGGTAGAACTGGTCGTGCAGTGCATTGTAAGGCACGTTAAACATGCGGATATATGCCCAAACTTCTTGTTCTGTCCAATCGCTTAATGGATTGAATTTCTCAAGCTTGTTCGCTTCGTCAAACTCACGTATCGGCAAGCTGGCGCGTGTTGTAGCCTGTGCGGCGCGCATGCCGGTAATCCAGGCGCGTTTGCCTTGCAGCGCTCGTTGTAGCGGCTCCACTTTACGCATGTGGCAGCAGCTTTTCCTTAGCTCAATACTGTTATAGAACGCATTGATGCCATGATTTTTTACGTAAACCTCAACCGTTTGTGCTTGTGGAAAAAATATATCCAACTTGGTGTTGTAATGCTTTTCCACTTCCGCCATTAAGTCGTAGGTTTCTGTTGGCAGGCGGCCTGTGTCGAGTGAGAATACTCCAATGCCCAAGTCATTGTTAAGAATGATGTCCGTTAACACCATGTCTTCCGCACCAAAACTGTTGGCGAAGGTAATGTTTTCTACGCCAAATTCTTTGGCCGCTTGATGCAGCACATCAAGCACTTCTCCTTTTTTAGCGTGAACAGTAGCTTCAAGCGTATCAGTCAATGTTGGATTGGTCGCAGGGTTGCTGGCCACCGGTTTGAGCATAGAGACGGTATCGCTCATTAGGCAGTCCTGTTATAGCGTTGAAATACAGGTCGCGGCTCATCTACTGCGCCTTGATAGGGCACCGAGAAGTCATTCAGACTGGCAATCGCATCTTGTGCGGAGCGATCGGCGCGGATTTGAAAGCTGGTGAAACCGCTGCGCTTTAAAAAGTATAGTTGATCCCTGAGCACGTCGCCAAAAGCGCGCAGTTCATTTTTGTAGCCATAGCGTGTCCGCAATAGCATGCCAAGCGAGAAAATGCGTCCGTCTGCAAAACGTTCTACGCGTATTGCGATAATAGGCAGGGCGTTTAAATCGGGCTGGTCTTTAACCAGATGCTCCAGAACCTCATGCGTGGCCAGCCAAACGCCTACCTCGCCTTGCTGAATGCGGCTTGCAAGCTCATTTTTGCGTGTAATAAACACGCTCAATGGCACGATGATTTTGCCAGTGGCGGGGATAGCGGTAGTTGCAATTTGCTCATTTGTGACGGTATTTTCGCCCGTAAGCTTGAACAGCACCACTTTGCCCGCTTGTTTACGTTCTTCCACCTGAGAAGCAGGAAGCTGTACTAGCGTCCATGCGTCAGTAGCTATATTTGCAATGCCTTGATTTAACTGGATTAAGTTACTCATGCTGCAACCTCTTCTTTTGCATACACGTTCGCTTTGAAGGGTGCTATGCCTAAACGACGCACAGTATCGATGAAGCGTTCTTCAGGCATACGTTCCTTGATATATACATCAATCAGTTTTTGAATCACTTCAGGCATTTCATCGGCTGAGAACGATGGCCCAATCACCGTGCCCAAGCTGGCGTCATTGCCTTGCTTGCCGCCAATTGAAACTTGATACCATTCCGAACCGTCTTTATCCACGCCCAGAATGCCGATATGGCCAACGCTGTGGTGCCCGCAACCGTTCATGCAGCCGGAAACATTCAGTTCGATGTCGCCGATGTCATGCAGATAATCGAGGTTGTCAAACTGCATTTGAATGGCTTCTGCAATCGGGATGCTCTTAGCGTTGGCTAGTGAGCAAAAATCGCCGCCGGGGCAGCAGACGATGTCGGTGAGCAGCCCAATGTTTGGTGTGGCTAAGCCTGCAGCGCGAGCCTTCTCCCAAACAGCATGCAAGTCACTAAGTTTAACATCAGCCAAAATCAGGTTTTGCTCATGTGAAACACGCAATTCGCCAAAGCTGTATTGTTCAGCTAACTCAGCCACTGTCCACATTTGCTCGCTGGTAGCATCTCCGGGCGCCTTGCCATGTGGCTTAAGCGAGAGCGTCACTGCGCGGTAACCCGCTTGTTTGTGTGGATGCACGCAGCGCTTCACCCAGGCTGCAAAAGCCGGGTTGCTGGCGACAGCCATATCAAAACTTGCATCGTGCGATGGCAATGTTTCATAAGGCATTGTTTCAAAATGCTGGCTGACACGCTTCAGCTCAGCCTCGGTAATGGTGTTTGGCGACCCTTTCAGGTGCGCCCATTCAGTTTCTACCTGGTTGCGGAATTCGTCGATGCCTAGCGCTTTCACCAGAATTTTGATGCGCGCTTTGTACATATTGTCTCGGCGGCCGTGCAGGTTATATACCCGGATAATCGCTTCGCAGTAGGTAAGGGCATGCTGCCACTCTAAATGCTCGCGAATGACTGAGCCCAGTATCGGCGTGCGTCCCAAACCGCCACCCACCCAGACCTTAATCGCCATCTTACCTTGTGCGTCGGTATAGAACTCCAGGCCGATGTCGTGTGCCTGCACTACGGCGCGGTCGTGTTTGGTACCGCTCACGGCAATTTTGAATTTGCGTGGCAGCAATGCGAATTCCGGATGGAACGTACTCCATTGGCGCATGATTTCCGCCATCGCGCGCGGGTCGACAATTTCATCCGGTGCAATACCAGCGAACTGGTCGGTGGTGATGTTGCGGATGCAGTTACCGGAAGTTTGAATGGCGTGCATTTCAACGCTGGCAAGTTCGGCCAGAATCTCAGGCGTGTCTTCCAGTTTTGGCCAGTTCAATTGCAGGTTTTGGCGTGTGCTGAAGTGACCGTAGCCTTTGTCGTATTTTTTGGCAATATCGCCCAGTTTGCGCAACTGGCGGCTGGACAGCATGCCGTAAGGCACAGCAATGCGCAGCATGGGCGCGTGCCGTTGAATGTAAAGACCATTTTGCAGGCGTAAAGGACGGAACTCATCCTCAGTCAATTCCCCTGCCAAAAAGCGGCGCGTCTGGCCGCGATACTGCGCTACGCGCTCAGCGACTATTCGCTGGTCTATTGCATCGTATTTATACATAATTTCCCTGCTTAAAACTCAACCCGTCATTTTAATCTAAAAAGTGCCAATTCAAAAATAAGCGCACGCTCAGGTTTTTTTCAACCCCAGTTGCTTGTAGGCTACTAAAGACAGCAATACTGAAATTCCAAGCAATTGATTGAATTGCGGGAAAGCCAGTTTTTGACCCACATATACTAAAATCAGTGCTAGTACGGTGCGCACCCAATGCTCCGCAACCTTGGAACTTAAATGACTGCCAATCCAGATGCCGGGGATTGAGCCTATGAGCAAAGTTCCAAGCAATTGATAATCCACGGTGCCAATGCTGGCGTGACCTAACCCTGCTACCAGGGTCAATGGTACGGCATGTGCTACATCGGTGCCCACAATTCGCGTAATCGACACCTTAGGATAGAGGATGAGCAAGGCGGTGACGCCCAACGCGCCGGCGCCAACCGAGGTCAGCGTCACCATAAACCCGAGTATTAAGCCTAAAATAACTGTTAATATCGGTGCGTATTGCGGGCTAACCCAGTGTTCTTTTTTGGATAGTTTCGTGAGCTGATTGCGAAACAGCACGGACAGCGAGGTGAGCAGCAAAGCAATGCCGAGCCAGAATTTGATGCTGGCTACCGTGGCGTCTGAGGCAACGCCCGCATTTCTTAGGTACAGCGTGGTAATGACAGCGGCGGGAACGCTGCCATACGCGAGCAAGCGTACGATTTTCCAATCGATATTGCCCAGTTTTCCATGTGCAAAAATGCCTACTGATTTGGTGATGGAGGCATAGAGCAGATCCGTACCAACCGCTACAGCGGCTTTGACGTTAAAAAATATCAGCAGAATGGGCGTCATGAGTGAACCGCCGCCGACGCCGGTGAGTCCTACCAGCAAACCGACCACAAAACCAGCAATAATGTAATAAGCAAAATCCATGTGTTAACTAATCTAGGTAAGTCATTAAGGCGCGTAATATATCAGTAATTGATATAATTATTTAATACTAATTTGTTATTTTGGTATATTATTTGGTTATAACGATTGCTTTAGCGAAAAGAGATTTTGTATGAAGCTTCATCAATTGAAATATATCCATGAGGTGGCCCGTCAGGGCTTAAGCATCTCTGCGGCTGCCGAGGCACTTCATACTTCGCAGCCGGGCGTGAGCAAGCAGATTCAGATGCTGGAAGATGAGCTGAAGCTGCAGATTTTTCAGCGCCATGGCAAACGTCTAACCGGCATCACCGAGCCTGGCCGGCATATTGTCAAGCTTGCGGCGACGGTGATGCTTGAAATGCAAAATATCAAGCGCGTCGGCGATGAATTCAGCAAGGTGGAAACCGGCACGCTTACGATCGCGACTACCCACACTCAGGCGCGCTATAAACTGCCTGCAGCCATCAAGCAATTTATCGAAATGTATCCGCATGTCAAACTCAGTATTCATCAGGGAAACCCGAGTCAGGTTACTGCACAGGTGGCGAGCGGAGAAGCGGATATTGGCATTGCGACCGAAATGATCAGTTCGGACGACCGGCTGCTATGCCTGCCATGCTATGAGTGGAACCGTTGCGTGGTGGTGCCGAAAGGACATCGCCTGATTGATGCAGTGCCGCTCACCTTGGCCAAAATTGCTAGTTTTCCGCTGATTACCTATGATTTTGCGTTTACAGGCAGCACCATTGTCTCTAAAGTGTTCCATGACGCCGGCGTGATGCCGAATGTCGTGCTGACCGCGATTGATGCCGACGTGATTAAAACCTATGTCAGCCTGGGGTTGGGGGTAGGCTTGATAGCAAATATGGCTTATGATGAAGAGCGCGACAAAGATTTGGTGCGTCTGGATTGCAGTCACTTGTTCCCACCGAGTACGACCTACCTGGGAATACGCAAAGATGCCTTTTTACGCGGCTATCTTTACGGCTTTATTGAACTACTTGCGCCTAAATACGACCGCCGGGGGGTGGATGAAGCAATGAAGGTGTATCGTACATACTGATTTGAGTCTGGAACTAACATGAAGCAGCTTAAGGCTATCGCTGGCATTGCATTGGTAGTGGTTCTGGGCGCGTGCGCCAGCCAAAGGACTACGCAGCCTGCCATGCTGCAGGCGATGCCAAACGGCTTGCCTGGTCTTGATTTGAACAGCGCTATTTATGAAGTGCCTGTGAAAGAAGGTGTCAGTTATCAGGACGTGCTGGATAGCCTGAAATTCATTTCCGAAGGCATGAATTTTGTGAATCCGGCCAACTTTCCGATTGGCGAACATTTGAAGCTGCGTGGTATTGATCCGCAAGGTGTCAAAGAGGTGCACTCGTTCTGCAATCTCAGCATGGGCACCGAGATCATGCTTGATCACCCCGAGTTTCTGGTATTCGCGCCATGCCGCATTGCGCTGTATGAAAAACCGGATGCCAATAAAAAAATGAAATTATATTTAGCGCTGGATCGCCCAACATATGATCTCAAAAGCATTAAAAACCCGACCGAGCGTGCCAAAAAATCAGCACAGGAACTTGAGGATGCCTTGATCAAGCTGATGGATAAGGCGCGTAAAGGCGAAATCTAACCTGTCATTTATCGCCACATAAATTTAATCCTTACATAAAATGACCAATCCAATCCGAATCGCAAAAGCAGAAAACTTTCTTCATATATTGCCTAAAATGGCCAACCGGCATGGCCTGATCGCAGGCGCTACGGGCACAGGTAAAACCGTGACATTACAAAGCTTGGCCGAGGGTTTTTCCGCACTCGGCGTGCCGGTGTTCATGGCCGACGTAAAAGGTGATCTGTCCGGCATGAGTCAGGCGGGTGGCGGAAATCCAAAGGTGGACGCCCGGGTTGCACAGCTTGGCTTAAGCGATTTTAAACCGCAAGCGAGCCCTGTGACATTCTGGGATGTGTTCGGCCAAAAAGGGCATCCGGTGCGCACTACCATCGCTGAAATGGGCCCATTGTTATTGGCGCGCATGCTCAATCTAAATGATGTGCAGGGCGGCGTGATTAATTCCATCTTCAAGATTGCCGATGATAAGGGCTGGCTGCTGCTGGATTTAAAGGATCTGCGTGCCATGTCGCAGCATGCGGCAGATAACGCTGCGGAATATCAAACCGAATATGGCAATATCTCCGCCGCCAGCGTCGGCGCGCTGCAGCGCGCCTTGCTGCAGATTGAGACTGAAGGCGGCGACCTGTTATTCGGTGAGCCGGCGCTTAATTTGGACGATCTGATGCAAACCGATAGCCAGGGCCGTGGCATCATCAATATTCTGGCTTCCGACAGGCTGTTCAATTCACCGCGGGTTTATGCAACGCTACTGCTGTGGCTGCTTTCAGAGTTGTTTGAAAGGTTGCCGGAAGTAGGTGATCTGGAAAAACCCAAGCTGGTATTTTTCTTTGATGAAGCGCATTTGCTGTTCACTGATGCGCCACCAGCATTGATGCAGAAAATCGAGCAAGTCATCCGGTTGATTCGTTCTAAAGGCGTGGGCGTATATTTTGTGAGTCAGAATCCACTGGATATTCCGGATATTGTGCTTGGGCAGCTCGGTAACCGCGTCCAGCATGCGTTGCGGGCGTTTACACCGCGCGACCAGAAGGCGGTGAAATCGGCGGCTGAAACTTTCAGAGCCAATCCTAAGGTGGATGTGACCACAGTGATTACCGAGCTTGGAGTAGGCGAGGCTTTGGTGTCATTCCTGGATGAAAAAGGCATTCCGACGCCAGTCGAGCGCGCGTTCATTTGTCCGCCGCAAAGCCGCATTGGACCGGCGACAGATTCTGAACGCAGCGCAGTAATAAATAACTCGGTTGTGCGCGGCTTTTACGAAAAGCAAGTCGACAGGGAATCCGCCTACGAAGTGCTGAAAGCGCGCGCAGCGCAATCAGCAGAAACTGCAGAAGAGGGCAAAGGCTTCGACTGGGGCGGAGTTCTGGGCGGAGAGAAAAAGTCCGGCCGCTCAGATACGATTCTGGAGAGCGCGGCCAAATCGGCTGCGCGTGCAATCGGATCCCAGCTTGGCCGCAGTATCATTCGTGGCGTATTGGGCAGCATTCTGGGACGCCGTTAATATGCGCTCAGATATCGAAATCGCCCAAGCCGCCAAGATTAAGCCGATTGTTGATATCGCTCAAACACTTAACATCAGCCCGGAAAATCTGGTGCCTTACGGGCATACAATTGCCAAATTAGGCCCTGCCTGTATAAACAAATTGCAAAACAGCCTTGAAGGCAAGCTCATTCTGGTCACCGCGATCAGCCCTACGCCGGCAGGCGAGGGTAAAACTACCACCACGATCGGTTTGGCCGATGCGCTGAACAAAATAGGTAAAAAAGCTGTCGTGTGCATTCGTGAGCCGTCCCTAGGGCCGGTATTCGGCATCAAGGGCGGTGCTACGGGCGGCGGTTACGCGCAGGTGGTGCCCATGGAAAACATCAACCTGCATTTTACCGGCGATTTTCATGCCATTACGGCCACCAATAACCTGCTGGCGGCCTTGATCGACAATCACATTCACCACGGCAACGCGCTGAATATTAAAGATATTACCTGGCGGCGCTGCATGGACATGAATGACCGCGCTTTGCGGAATGTGACGATCAATCAGGCACAAGCATACGAAACTGGTTTTGATATTACAGTGGCCAGTGAAGTGATGGCGATATTCTGCCTGGCCGAGAATCTGGCCGATCTAAAAAAGCGGCTTGGCAATATTCAGGTGGCGACAGATGTGGCCGGAAAGCCTGTATTAGCGAGCGATCTGCAGGCACAGGGCGCGATGACAGCTTTGCTCAAGGATGCTTTTCTGCCTAATCTGGTACAAACACTGGAACACACGCCAGCCATCGTGCATGGCGGTCCGTTTGCCAATATCGCACATGGCTGCAATTCGGTGATCGCAACCAAAACCGCCTTGAAACTGGCAGATTACGTGGTGACAGAAGCGGGGTTTGGTGCTGATCTGGGGGCGGAGAAGTTTTTTGACATCAAATGCCGCAAAGCCGGTCTGCGGCCGGATGCGGTAGTAATTGTTGCGACTATTCGCGCATTAAAATATCACGGTGGTGCTGACTTAAAAGAACTCAATCAGGAAAATGTAAACTTTTTATTAAATGGAATCAAAAACTTAGAAAAACATATTAATAATTTACATGAACTGTTCGGCATGCATGTGATCGTGGCGGTTAATCATTTTGTTCAGGATACGCAAGCTGAAATTGATGCTTTAATAGCTAGTGTTGAAAAACTGGGCTGTAAAGCCATCGTGTGCAAGCATTGGGCAAATGGCGGTTCAGGCGCCACTGATTTGGCAAATGAGGTGGTAAACACCCTGGCTCAAGCCAAATCAAAATTTAAGCTATTATATAAAGACGAACTTTCTTTGCAGGAGAAATTAGGCACAATCGCAAAAAAAGTCTATGGCGCAGACTCCATCGAGCTAAGCCCAAAAGCGGCAGAAAAATTGGCGATGCTGGAGAAGCAGTATGCACATTTCCCCATTTGCATTGCAAAAACACAGTATTCATTTTCGTCCGATCCCTCGTTACGCGGTGCACCCACCGGGCATACGCTGACTGTGAATGATCTGCGGCTTTCACGCGGTGCGGGCTTTATCGTGGCTATTTGCGGCAAGATCATGACCATGCCGGGCTTGCCAAAGGTGCCAGCCAGCGAGCGCATCAATGTGGATGAAAGTGGCAACATAATAGGCTTGTCTTAATGCAGACGATCGAAACGACGGGGTCTGCAGAGCAAACCATCAATAAATCGCGGTTTTTTGCCTGGGCTGCACACTGTGAAACGGAACAGCAGGTCGGACATTTTTTACGGCAGATTGCGGCGCAACATCAAGGTGCGAGCCATCTGGCCTATGCTTTTCGTATCAAGACGATGGATGGCATTGTTCCAAGATTTTCCGATGCCGGTGAGCCGTCCGGCACGGCAGGCAAGCCGATATTGCAGATGCTGGAAGGGCGTGATCTGGTGAATGTTGCTGTGGGCGTGATTCGCTACTATGGCGGCATTAATCTGGGAACCGGCGGGCTGGCACGCGCCTATGGCGGTACGGCCAAAATGGCGCTGGAGGCGGCGAAAACAATCCCATATGTTGAAATGCAAACGGTTAAACTCACCGTGCAATACAACCGCGTCGATGAACTCAGCCGGGTAGTGAATCAGTTAAAAGGCAAGATCATCGATAAAACATTTGATCATGCGGTGCATGTTAAAATTAGCCTCCCCATTGCAGAAACCTCTGCGTTGATGGATCGGTTTACATGATTAAGCATAAAATATGATACAAAAATCTCGAGTCAATCCATACGATGTAGCTTCCTGGGTCGTGATTGGCCTGGCCTTGCTATACATTCTCAAGTTCGGTTTGCTGCCATCGCTCATTTCAGGCTTGCTGGTATACGAGCTTGTCGGCATGATGACGCCATATATCGCGCGCCGGTTTCCCAGCAAAAGATCGAGCAATCATGCCAAGCTATGGGCTGTGGGCTTTCTGGTGGTTGTGATCGTCGGACTACTAGGCCTGGCTGGCGCCGGACTTGTCGCTTTCTTCAGGTCGGATGCGGGCAGCATTACCGTGCTGATGGCGAAGATGGCGCAGATCATCGAAGATTCACGCCAGATTCTGCCTGCCTGGGTGCTGGAACGGCTTTCTGCCGATGCCATCACTTTGAAGGAGCAGGCGACAGTATGGCTGCGTGAGCATGCCGATGCCTTGCAAGGGGTCGGCAAGGAGGCTGGCCGTGTTACCGCGCATGTGATTCTGGGCATGATTATTGGCGGCATACTGGCGATGCATGATGCCATTGTGATGGATAATTTCAAGCCGTTTGCGCGTGCGCTGGCAGAGCGCACAACCTTATTCGGCGATGCTTTCAGGCGCGTGGTCTTTGCACAGGTGCGTATCGCCGCCATCAACGCTTTCTTTACCGGCGTTTATCTGGCAGCGGTATTGCCCATGCTGGGCGTGCACCTGCCGCTGGTCAAAACCATGATAGCGATCACCTTTGTGGTCGGCCTGATACCGGTGGTGGGCAACTTAGTCTCAAACACCATTATTGTCATCGTGAGCTTAAGCCAGTCACTGGGCGTGGCCATTGCCTCGCTGCTGTATTTAGTTGTGATTCACAAACTGGAATATTTCTTGAACGCGCGTATCGTGGGTGGCCAGATTCGCGCCTATGCCTGGGAACTCCTGATCGCCATGGTAATGATGGAGGCCGCGTTCGGCATTGCCGGTATCGTTGCAGCGCCGATCTATTATGCTTATATCAAGACCGAGCTGAGAGCGCGGCATCTGGTTTAATTTAGTTAATCCAGCTCGCTGGTTAATTCAGCTTATGAAACCGATTCTCCAGGGTTTTCCCTGTTTTGATATTATCAAAGCTGCTGCCGGCGCTATCGCCTAACTTGGTTAAACGCTCGTCCGGGTGAGGGTGCGTTTTAAACAGCAAAGCGACGCTATCATCACTCTTGTTGGTTTGGCCGATGGTCTGCAGCACATCCGAGAGGCCATAGGCATCGTAACCGGCGCGGGTAGCCAATACCATGCCCATGCGGTCTGCCTCGAATTCTGCGGTTTTGTCCAGACTGCGCGCGCTGATTTCGGCACCGCTGCTAATGGCTTTTTTGGCGAGCTTGTCATTTTTGCCAAATAAATCACCCAATTTTCCAGCGCCAATGTTCAATAGTTGCTGCTTCTGCAGTACTTTGAGCTGATGTTTTTTTACGACATGGGCAATCTCATGGCCCAGCACGCCCGCCAGCTGCGCTTCGTTCTGGAGTTTCTGGTATAAGCCTTTGGTAATCAGTACATAGCCGCCCGGCGCCGCAAACGCATTAATGTCGCTGCTATCAATCACACCGAATTTCCAGGGTAAATCTGCTCGCTCGGATTGATTTGCCACCCAGCGTCCGACCTGGTTCACGTATTTCTGCAATGCCTCATCTTTCACCAGCGGCGCAGCGCCCAGCAAGCTGCCTGTAATCTCACGCCCCAACGCAATCTCTTCTTCTTTGCTTGGTTTTTTCCAATTGAATTCAGGTTGTGCAGATGCTGGCGTTGGCTCTGTCGTCGCCACCGGGCTGGCATTGGTAGTCGTGCTTACGGGCGTAGCGGGAGCAGCCTCAGCAGCGGGGGTGGAGGGTGTTTCACCGCCATTCTTAACTTCTTCGACCTTGCTTTTTACGGCTTCTTCCAGCGCTTTGCCTAAATCCAGTGCTTGTGCCGGAGGAATTGAAAGCGCGCTAAATACACCAGCCGTTACTAACAGACCCATCAATAGTTTGTTCATGCTTATCTTGTGCATTATTTGGCTCCTTTCAGGTAAGCCATTTTGACGGCGTTCAGGCCACCAGCGCTGGCAAATTGCTGTCCATCATTTGGGGTGAGCGTGTGACTTTCCATCTTTTTCATTTCTTCTTCGTTAAATTTGGCGGCTTTCAGTTCTTCTGCACTCAATCCACGGATGCCGGTGGTCGAAACAACCTGCCCGGTGCCGGCACGGCCGCTCGCCACGTCCAGCACGCCTTTGGCGCTGGTGCTGCCTGAAGCGCTGCCACGTTTAACAGAGAGTATGCGTACCCAGCCGGTGCTCTTTTTGGTTTTAACCTGCAGCCAGGCGCCTTTTTTGTTCAGGATATCAACGCTCTCGCCCTTATTAAAATTGCCTACCGTTTTGGCATCGGCAAACGGTTCGGCACGCATGGCGTCAGCTTTCAATGCCGTACCAACCTCGCCAGAAAGCGCAAGAACAGGGCTTATTAGCCCGATTAATAGTATTCTTTTAAGTAAATTTTTCATGCTAAATCCTTAAATGCGTCGTTATGTTCCAGTTTAATCACCGCTTGCGCAAACAGCGTACGCCACTGCGAAGCCAGTGTTGTGGTTGAGTGATTGAGCAATTTGCCTTCGTGCAGCGTGTAACGCGTGGCAGTGCTATCCGGTAGACCTATATTTGCAATTAAAGTTGACAACTGCTGTGCAATATTCTGTGCATCCTGTTTTGCGGCCGCGCCATATTCTGGCTTGTTGTCTGCATACATCCAGCTTACCACCACCATGTCGCCAAACAATCCCCAAATACCGCTTTGCGTGCCATGCAGGGTTTCGATATTGCTGGGTGAATGGCTGGCAAGTTCGATGCCGCGTTTGAGTTTTTTAAGCAGAGCGTCAGTCAAGGGCTCGCTGGCTTCCACCAAGATCGGCATCATCAGTACGCTATGCTCCGCGGCATCCGATTTGACACCAAAGGCCAGCCAGCGCTGCAAGGCGCGGTCTGTGGCCAGCGCATAGATTTTGGCGATACCGAACAAGGCCACTGCCCATAGAATCGGCGCTGTAAGATCCAAATAAGTGTTGCTGACATTAATGGCAATATACGACAGCACCAGCAAGCCGACCTGGCTGCCAGTAAAAATAGAGTTGAATCTGTCACGATCTACTTTCAGGTAAAACGCGAGCGTGGTGGCCCAGATGAGCAGCAGACTCAACAGAATATAGGGGATTTTGCCGCGCCACACTTTTAAGTAATCACCATGCTTGGCGTTGTCGATGGCGGTGGCAACAATCTCAACACCGGGAAACTGTTTATCCATGGCGGTAGGCCTGATGTCGAACAGCCCTGGCGCGGTAGAACCGATAATCACGATTTTGTTGGTAAATTCGTCCTGCGGACGTTTCTTATCCTTGCTGGCCAGATCGGTAAACACATCGCTGAACGTGGCGTAGGTGTAGCCGAATGGCTTGCCGCGCCAGTTAATCAGCATATCCTTGGGCAGATTTTCGGTATCTGCCGCGCCGGAAAACTGCGCTACCACCAGAGGTAACGAAGGCAGGCGCCAGCCGTAATCGTCATGAAACATGCGGTATTCGCGCACAATGCCATCAATATTGGGGTATACATTATGCGTGCCCAGCCGGTTGGGCTTTAACGCGCCTTCAAAATGCGGCAATACGGCTGCAATCGTGGCGTCTTTGTCGGCGTCATTATCCGCCTGCAAGCCGGGAATCTGTGCAAACTTGAGCTTGCTCAAGCTGTCCTGAGAGGCGTCCAGACGCAGAATCGGGAAGAAGATATTGTCGCTGCCTGCAATCACCTCGTTAAAATAGGCGTCACTATCAGGGTTGTAAATGTCCGCGTCCGAAAACACGATATCAAACACAATGGCTTTGGGATGTTGTGCCTGAATGTTCTCGACAAATTCGCCCAGCACCTGGCGCGGCCATGGCCAGCGGCCGTACTCCTTGGCAAACGCGGCCAGGCTGGCTTCGTTAATATCGACGATGACAATGTCTTTATCGGGCTTGGGTTGGAACACACGATTTTTCACCATAAAATCAAATGCTTTATCGCGCATATTCTCGCCCACGTGGAATACCCCGGCATCCAGCAGTACCAGCAACGTAAACAATGTGGCCAGGTAAATATAGAAATTATTTTTTAATTTACGGGTCAGATTGGCCAGCCATTGGCCGAGCAGCAGTTTTAGCTTAATCATAGAGAGGAATGCGACTGTAGTTTATAATGAACAGCATGAATGAAATTATAGTCTTACTTTTAGCTTTAGCCATTATTTTGCTGGCATGGCTTATCTGGCGTGAATTTACGAATACTAAAAACAGTGCATTGCTGACCCAGTTGGAAGAAAAGCACCGTGCCATGCTGGTGGATTTGAATGATGGATTAAACAAGCTGGGAGACCGCATGAATACTGCCTCGCAGGACAGCGGTGACAAGCTTAAAACTTCGGTTTCAAACGAATTGCAAGCCACACGCGATGCCATGCAATCTTTGCAGCTCGCGCAGAACACCAGCTTGGCGCAAACCCGCGAAACGGTTCTGGAAACGCTGCATAAAACCCTGAGCGAGCAGGGCCTGGCGCAGCAGACGATTATCAATGACACCATGCTTAAAGCCACCACAACGCTCACGCAAAGCATCGAATCATTAGGCAAGATTGTGGATGCGCGGCTGCAGGAAATTGGCGGCAAGGTTTCCGAGAGGCTGGATGAAGGGTTTAAAAAAACTAATGAAACCTTTGCCAATGTAATGGCGCGGCTTGCTACCATAGACGAGGCGCAGAAGAAGATCGATGGCCTTACTGTGAACATGGTCAGCCTGCAGGAGCTGCTGGGTGATAAGCGCAGCCGCGGCGCCTATGGCGAGGTGCAGCTGGAAGGCCTGGTGCGTAACGTGCTACCGCCAGATAGCTTTAAAATGCAGCACACCTTTGAAAATGATACGCGCGTAGACTGCGCATTGTTTCTGCCGCAGCCGACCGGAACAGTCGCGGTGGACAGCAAATTTCCGCTGGAAAATTACCATAAAATGTTTGATAGCAGCCTGAGTGAAACCGCACAAAATCTGGCAGAGAAGCAATTCAAGCTGGACGTGAAAAAGCATGTGGATGATATTGCCGCCAAGTATATTATCCCCAATGTGACCAGTGACGGTGCGGTGATGTTTATCCCTGCCGAGGCCGTGTTTGCGGAGATCCATGCCTATCATCCGGAAATCATTGATTACGCCATGAACAAGCGGGTATGGCTGGTATCGCCCACCACGCTGATGGCGGTGCTCAACACCGCGCGTGCCGTACTCAAAGATGTGGAAATGCGCAAGCAGGTGCATATTATTAAAGATGAGCTGGGCAAGCTTGGCAAAGATTTTGAGCGTTTTGACGTACGCATGAAAAAACTCGCGGACAACATTCGCCAGGCAAATGACAATGCCCAGGAAGTGCATAAATCCAGCCAGAAAATATCGCGGCGCTTTGCACAGATCGAACGCGTAGAATTAAGCAATGAGCCTGTGGATTTGCTGGACGTGGTTGATGATAAAGAAGATTAGAACAGTATGAATATCAAATTATTATATTTTGCAAGAATCAAGGAAGCGGTGAATTATTCGACCGAGGAAATAGATTTGCCAAGCCATGTGACAACCGTGACTGCGCTCAAAAATCATTTGTCACAGCGTGGAGATGTTTGGGCAAGCCTGTTCAATGGCAAGCAAACTGTGCGGGCTGCCATTAACCATCAACTGGTAGATGACATGGCGACAATCCAGGCGGGCGATGAGGTAGCGTTTTTTCCGCCTGTCACTGGCGGGTAGTGGGTGTTTTATGAGTGTTCGCGTGCAAACAGAAGATTTCGATGCAGGCCTTGAGCTTAACAAACTCAGGCTGGCTAATCCAAACATTGGCGCGCTTGTCAACTTTGTTGGTCAAGTGCGCGATGTAAACGATGGTGATGCAATCAATACGCTTACGCTTGAACATTATCCGGAAATGACCGAGAAAGCGTTGCAAGCCATTGAAGATGAAGCAAAAACACGCTGGAATATCATCGACAGCCTGATTATTCACCGCGTCGGCACTTTGCAGCCTTTGGATCAAATTGTGCTGGTCGCTGTGACCAGCGCACATCGCGGTGAAGCGTTCAAGGCGTGCGAATTCATCATGGACTTTTTGAAAACTAGTGCGCCATTTTGGAAAAAAGAAGCGACAAATCAGGGTGAGCGCTGGGTTGATGCTAAACTTTCGGATGACGCAGCTAAAATACGCTGGCAGAAATAATCGATGCAAATATTAAACGCAAACGAACTCAAGGCTTCTATATCCTTAAACGATTTTAAGTTTAAGACTACAGAGGAGCTGCTAGGTGATTCAATAGGTTACCAGCCGCATATTCACGGCTGGGTAGCGCAAAGCGAGGCTAAAAAAGCTGCTCTGTTTGGCTTGAATTTAAGTCAAAGCGGTTTTAATTTAATCGTGCTGGGTGAGCAGGGCAGTGGCCGAAGTTCGCTGATGCAAAGCGCGATGCATGAAGTGGCCAAGCAAAAATTGAATGCAAAATTACATGATCTGGTTGCGATTTATGATTTTGAGCAACTGAACCAGCCTACCTTGGTGAAGCTGCCGGTAGGCGCAGGACAAAAGCTGCGCGCCGAGATGGATGCCTTTGCGCGAGCATTGATGCTGGAGATGCCCAATTTTGCAGCAGCGGCAAACCAGCAAGAAATGCTGGCACGGGCTGAACAATGGCTGACTAAAGCAATTGCAGTATTAGAAGACGCATTGGTAGACTGTGAATCTCAATTAAACCAATATATTAAATTGGTTAAGCAAGAGATTCTGGCGTATTTGCAAACTTGGCAGCCGTCAGCAAACAGCGAGTCGGATAACAATCTGGAAGGCCTGATCAACGAAGCATTTTTTGCACGTTTTCGTGTCAATTTGCTGGTGGATAACCAAAAGACAGTCGCGCAGGCAGTCAATCAGCCGGTAATTTACGATAGCGATCCCAGCCTTCACTCCTTATTCGGCGCGATAGAAACGGCATCTGACGCGTCTGCGCTGCCAAGTTTTTTACGCTTACGTGCAGGTAATTTGCACAGGGCAGATGGCGGCATGCTGTTACTACATTTGCGTGATTTGTTATGCGATGAGCAAAACGGCGCACAAATCATCGAAAAGCTCTATCGATTTTTGCGTAACGGCAATTTACAAATTGAGGACGTGGGCGGTAGCTCGCAAAGTGCGGGTTACGTGGCAAGTAACACGCTGTTGCCATTGCAAGTCAAGCTGGTGTTGATCGCCACGCGTGGGGATTTTTATGATTGCCTGAACGAGCAGCCTGATTTCTTTGATTATTTCCCTATTAAAGTGGAATTTGCCGAGCGCATCCTGGCGAATCCGGAAAACTATGCTGCGATTTCCGGGTTTGTTGCACAAAAATGTGCGCAGCATCATTTGATACCCTTTTCGCGAGAGGCTGTAGCAGCCTTAATCGGCGCGCTGCAGCGGCTGGAAGAAGACCAGGTCCGCATTAGCACTAACTTTGCGTTTTTAGAGCACCTGATGCTGGAAAGTGCCGCATTTGCCGGCAATGCATCGGTTGTGGCTGCGGAGCATGTGCAGGAAGCGATACAAGCCAAATCGAAACGTAATCAATATTTTGAGGAACAAATTCGTGATTCTATTATTGATAACGAACTGCTGATTCAAGTGCATGGTGAGGTGGTTGGACAGGTGAATGGCCTCACGCATATTGAGCTGGGTGATGCCAGCTTTGGCTCGCCGATCCGCATTACGGCCCGTTGCTACCCTGGCGGCAGAGGCTTGGTTAATATCGACCGTGAAGTCAATATGAGCGGCCCGACGCATGACAAAGGCGTGTTTATTCTGCAAAATTGGCTTAGCGCCAGTTTTTCACATCTGGCGCCACTTAGCCTTAATGCCTCGCTGGTGTTTGAGCAGGAATACACTGGCGTAGAGGGTGATTCTGCTTCGTGCGCAGAGCTATTTGCATTATTATCGGCGATGGCGAACTTGCCGATTCAGCAAGGCATTGCGGTGACTGGCGCGCTGAACCAGTTTGGCGAAGTGATGCCGATTGGCGGCGTGAACGAGAAGATAGAAGGTTATTTCAGGGTCTGCCAGGCGCTTGGTTTAGATGGCAAGCAGGGCGTGATTATCCCTAAACGCAACCAGCGCCACTTGCTGTTAGACCGCGCCGTGATAGAAGCGGTAAAGAATGGGCAGTTTCATATCATTACCATCGATCATGTGCTGGAAGGCATTGAGTATCTCACTGGTGTGACGGCTGGCAAGCAGGATGCGGCGGGTAACTATACTGCCGACACGGTGATGGGGCATGCGCAAAGCGTACTGGCGAGCTATCGCAAAACGCTGGAGAGCAATCAGCCCAAACCTAGAAAATCCTCAAACAGTTGAGTAGCATAGATAAAACTGATGAAATGGATAATAAGTGCCGGCTGGATAAATGGCTGTGGGCGGCGCGCTTTTTTAAAACGCGCAGCATCGCGGCAGATGCTGTGGATAGCGGCAAGGTGCGCGTAGACGGCGACCGCGCCAAAATCGCCAAGGAAGTCAAAACTGGCATGCTGATCCATATCCGCAGTAAAGACTTTGAAATAGAAGTGCAAGTGGCAGGCCTATCTAACATTCGCCGAGGGGCACCTGAAGCAGCTTTGTTATATGCAGAAACAGGGGCCAGCAAAGCCAGACGGGAAAATGCCAGAGTGACACGTGAAGCTGACCATGCGGTGCGCGAAAGAGGCGCGGGAAGGCCGACCAAGCGTCAATTGCGCGACATTAAAAAATTTACGGGCATTTACTAAATTATTGCTTGCACATTGTTGGTGAATGTTGATAAACTGCGTTCAGTCATTGAACGGACTATCAAATAGCGCATGTTAACAGACGAATACCGTTACAAAATACTTAAGATACTTGAGGCCAATCCTGAAATCAGCCAGCGCGATCTGGCGCGTGAGCTGGATATTAGCCTGGGACGCGTTAATTTCTGCCTGAAAGCGTTAATCGAAAAAGGCTTGCTGAAAGCTACCAATTTCCGAAACAGTCACAATAAACTCGCATACATGTATTTGCTGACACCCAGCGGCATTGAGGAAAAATCAGTAATTACGGCACGCTTCTTAAAAATAAAAATGCAGGAATACGCCAACCTGGAAGCGGAAATCAAGGAACTGCGCCGGGAAGCAACTCAGTTAACAAAAGGTGAGGTCAGTCAGCTATGAATCGCTATGCAATTATCCTCTGTGGTGGCTCCGGTACGCGCTTGTGGCCACTTTCACGCACACTCAGGCCCAAGCAGCTGCTTGCACTCAACGGCGAACAAACCTTGCTGCAGCAAACCACAAACCGCTTGCTGCAGCACGTTAATGCGGCCAATTTATTTACCGTTACGCATGAAGACCACAAGTTTGAAGTCAAAGGCCAATTAGCAGAAATTGCGCCCGATGCCATTACCAACGTATTAGCAGAGCCTTGCGCTCGAAATACCTTGCCCGCGATTGCATGGGCAGTCAATCAAATACACCAGCATGATGCTGACGCCATTATTGGCGTGTTTGCTTCAGATCACGCGATTGATAATCAGCAAGCATTTCTGGACGCATGGCAGACCGCAGAAATAGCAGCGCAAGATGATTATTTAGTGCTATTAGGCATCAAGCCGCACGAGCCTGCGACTGGTTATGGGTATATCAAACCTAGCCAAAAATTATCTTACAGCGGCGCATTGCCAGTGCATCAGGTGGCGCAGTTTGTAGAAAAGCCTAATGCCGAAAAGGCGGCGCAGTTTGTGCACGATGGCTATTTGTGGAACAGCGGCATGTTTGTATTCAAAGCCAGTGCTTTTATGAGCATGCTGGGCCAATATCAACCTGAAATGGCGCAGCAGATAGCCAGCATGACGGTAGATAATTTTGCCGAAACTTATGCCAGCTTCCCTAATTTATCAATGGATTATGGCCTGGCCGAAAAAGCGGATAAAGTGGCTGTAGTGCCAGTAGATATGGCTTGGAGCGATTTGGGCAGCTGGGATTCGATTTATCAGCGCCATCAAAAAGATGCTGACAATAATGTGACAAAAGGCGATGTGTTTACGCAAGACACTACCAATAGCCTGCTGTGGAGCCAGTCAAGCCTGCTAGCTACTGCTGGGTTGGATAATATTGTGGTGATTCAAACCCCTGATGCGACTTTGATTTGTGACAGAAGCCGCACCGAAGAAATTAAAACGCTGGTGGCACGGGTAAAAGCCTACAAGCCCGAACTCACAGAAATTCACCAGACAGTATATCGGCCATGGGGTAGCTATACCGTTCTAGAAGAAAGTGCAAACTTCAAAATCAAGCGCATCGTGGTGAACCCGGGGGCAAAGCTCTCCTTGCAAATGCACAAACACCGTTCTGAGCATTGGGTGGTGGTTTCTGGTGAAGCCACAATTACCAATAATGAAATTGAATATAAATTACAAGAAAATCAATCAACCTACATTCCTAAAACACATCGCCATCGTTTAGCCAATCAAAGCAGTACACCGCTTGCAATTATCGAAGTTCAATGTGGTGATTATGTGGGCGAAGACGATATTATCCGGTTTGATGATACTTATGGAAGGTTAACTACAAAGTGAAAAAAGTTGCGTTAATTACAGGTGTTACTGGGCAGGATGGCGCCTATTTAGCCGAATTTTTATTGGGCAAAGGTTATGTAGTGCATGGTGTTAAACGCCGCGCATCATTGTTTAATACCGATCGTATTGATCATCTTTATCAAGACCCGCATGTAGATAACAAAAATTTTGTTTTGCACTATGGTGATCTAACGGATTCGACCAATTTGATTCGCATTATCCAGCAAACGCAGCCAGATGAAATATATAACCTGGCCGCCATGAGCCATGTGGCGGTGAGCTTTGAGATGCCGGAATATACAGCAAATGCGGATGGTATCGGTGCACTTCGTATTCTTGAGGCCATTAGGATGCTAGGGCTAGAGAAAAAAACCAAGTTCTACCAGGCCTCGACTTCAGAGCTTTATGGCTTAGTGCAAGAGATTCCGCAAAAAGAAACTACGCCGTTTTATCCGCGTAGCCCTTATGCGGTGGCAAAGCTTTATGCCTATTGGATTACAGTGAATTACCGTGAAGCATATGGCATTTATGCTTGCAACGGCATTCTGTTTAATCACGAAAGCCCAGTTCGCGGCGAAACTTTTGTCACCCGTAAAATCACTAGAGCGCTTGCCCGTATTAATCTGGATTTACAAGACTGCTTATATTTGGGCAATCTGGATGCCTTGCGTGACTGGGGGCATGCCAAAGATTATGTGGAAATGCAATGGTTGATGCTGCAACAAGAGAAGCCTGAAGATTTTGTGATTGCAACTGGCGTGCAATATAGTGTGCGCGATTTTGTGAATGCGGCTGCTAAAGAGCTGAATATGCAGATTACATGGCAAGGCGCAGGCGTTGAAGAAAAAGGCTACTGGCAAGGTAAATGCATTGTTCAGGTAGATCCACGCTATTTTAGGCCTACCGAAGTAGAAACTTTATTGGGCGACCCAACCAAAGCCAAGCAAAAACTAGGCTGGGCACCAAAAATCACATTTGATGAGTTGGTGGCAGAAATGGTGCGTGAAGATTACAAGTCAGCGCAGCGTGATGAGTTGGTTAAGAAACATGGTTACCAAGCGATGGATTATCACGAATAATTTTATGGATAAAAACGCTAAAATTTATGTGGCAGGGCATCGGGGTCTTGTAGGCTCCGCACTGATGCGGCAACTTGCCAAACAAGGTTATACAAACATCGTGACACGTACCCATGCAGAGCTTGACCTCACAAATCAGCAAGCGGTAAGAGATTTTTTTCAGGCAGAAAAGCCTGAATACGTGTTTTTGGCGGCAGCTAAAGTAGGCGGTATACATGCCAATAATACTTACCCCGCAGAATTTATCTATGAGAATCTGGTGATTCAAACTAATGTGATTCACCAATCCTATTTAGCAGGTATTAAACGGTTACTTTTTTTAGGCTCTAGTTGCATCTATCCTCGCGATTGCCCACAGCCGATCAAAGAAGAATATCTGCTTACTTCAGAACTAGAGCCGACCAATCGGCCTTATGCGCTGGCAAAAATCGCAGGTATTGAAATGTGCTGGAGCTACAACCGTCAATATGGCACACAGTATTTAGCAGTCATGCCAACTAATCTATATGGAGCAGGGGACAATTATCACTTGGAAAATAGCCATGTAATTCCTGCATTAATTCGTAAATTTCATGAAGCAAAAGTTAATAATCAGCCGACAGTAACAGTGTGGGGCACCGGCACACCCAAGCGTGAGTTTTTATATAGCGATGACATGGCTGAAGCTTGTATCTTTGTGATTAATCTCGCGGATGAAATTTTTAAGCCTTTGTTAGCATCAGAGAGAAACGATGGCTTACCACCCTTGCTTAACTTAGGTAGTAATTGTGATTTAACGATAGCCGAATTAGCAGGTTTAGTTAAAGTTGTTGTTGGTTTCGATGGCGAGATTACATTTGACACCACTAAACCCGATGGAACCATGAGAAAGCTTATGGATTCTGGCAGGTTGAATCGACTTGGATGGAATACGAGTACGTCATTAGAAGTTGGCCTTCAGCAGGCGTATCAAGATTTTAAGCATTCTGAAAGTATGAAATAAAACTATGACTAAAAACTCAAATTCGTGTTCTTAAGTTGTTTTTTAAGTAAATTAAATGGGTTACGACTCTGGTTTTTTGTTATATAACTTGTGCTTACATTAATTATTTTAAAAGTATTGTATGTCATTAAATTCTAAAATGGTGGTTGCGCTGGTGCCTGCAAGAGGGGGGTCTAAAGGGATATATAGGAAGAATATTAGGGTTATTGCAGGTCGCCCTTTAATAGACTTTACACTTAGAGCTGCGTTAGATTCAGTAATCATTGACGAGATATATCTTTCATCGGATGATGAGGACATACTAAAACGTGGAAGCAAGATGAATGTTGGAACTATTAGACGACCTACGGAATTTTCTTCTGATTTTGCAGCTGCGGCCGAGGTGGTAGAGCATTTTTTTAGCGTAGTTTCAGAAGATATTTTGCGGGGGGATCCATATATTGTGTACTTGCAACCCACGTCACCACTTCGCTCGGCTGCTCACATAGATAGGGCATTGAATGCGATGTCCGAAGCCAAATTTAATACTCTTGTTAGTGTGACAGAGCTAAGAAAATCGCCTTTTAAGTCATTTACTATTAGCACTTCTGGTACATTACAGTCATTGTTCGATGAGAAATTGACAAATGCTCGCCGCCAAGATTTGCCTGTAGCATATATCCCTAATGGGGCTATTTATGTTTTTAGGGTTTCAGATTTTATTGAGTCTGGTGGCTTTCCTTCAAATGGAAGTTTTCCTTTTATTATGAGCGAGATAGATAGTATAGACATTGATACAGAAGATGATATTTGTTATGTGGAAAGAATTTTAGGAGTTTGAAATGGCGGAGATTGAAATTGCAGGTCGACTGATTGGCGATGAGCATCAGCCAGTGGTGATCGCTGAAATTGGTATTAATCATGAGGGTTCAATAGACCTTGCTATCGCTATGGCAGATGCTGCAATTGGTGCTGGAGCAGAAATTATTAAGCATCAAACTCATATTATTGAGGATGAAATGTCAAATGAAGCGAAGTCGGTAATACCCGGCAATGCTGACATTTCAATTTTTGAAATCATGGATAGATGTACTCTCAATGAAAAAGATGAGAGGAAGTTAATGAGCTATGTTAATGGTCGAGGTGCAATTTTTATTAGCACACCTTTTTCTAGAGCTGCAGTTGATCGGCTTGTTGAATTCAATATCCCTGCCTTTAAAATTGGTTCAGGAGAGTGTAATAATTATCCTTTAATTAAATACATAGCAAGATTTGGTAAGCCAGTAATTCTAAGCACTGGGATGAATACAATCGACTCAGTACGGTATTCTGTAGAGATTTTGAGACAAAATAATATTCCATTTGCATTGTTGCACTGTACAAATGTATATCCTACCCCGCCAGAACTGGTCCGGCTAGGTGCAATGACTCTATTGAAAGAGGCATTTCCTGACGCAGTGGTTGGATTGTCTGATCATACAACTTCAAATTATGCTTGTTTGGGCGCAGTAGCTTTAGGTGCATCAATCCTTGAAAGACATTTTACAGACAGAATGTCACGACCAGGACCAGACATTATATGTTCTATGGATCCAAAAGCTATGTCTGATTTGATTGAGGGGTCAAAAGCTATTTTTCTAGCAAGAGGCGGTGAAAAAGCTCCTGTTGAAGCTGAGGCCCCTACTATAGCATTTGCATTTGCATCGGTAGTGGCTATAGCAGATATTTTACCTGGTGATGTATTAACTGAGCAGAATATTTGGGTTAAAAGGCCGGGTGGAGGTGATTTTTCTGTTAACGACTATGAATCTCTTTTAGGCAAAGTTGCTGTTGCTTCTATTAATAAAGGTTTTCAGTTGAAGCTATCTGATTTAGATTTAAGATAAAAATGCCTGAAAAAAAATACAAAATAATTTTTTTAACTGGAACCAGGGCTGATTTTGGTAAGTTGAAAGCATTAATGCTCAGGTTGCAAGCAGATGATAACTTCGAAGTTCACATATTTGTCACTGGGATGCATATGCTCTCAAAGTACGGCTATACGTGTACTGAAGTAGAGGTTGTCGGATTTAAGAATATTTATAAGTACATAAATCAAAGTGGCAATGATAGTATGGATCAGATTTTGGCAAAAACTATTTTGGGATTATCTGATTATGTAAAAGAAATTTCCCCAGATATGCTTATAGTACATGGTGACCGTGTGGAGGCGTTGGCTGGTGCGTCTGTAGGGGCATTGAATAATGTTTTGGTGGGCCATATTGAGGGGGGCGAAGTGTCAGGAACAGTTGACGAATTAATTCGCCATGCAGTAACCAAACTTTCACATATTCACTTTGTGGCAAATAAATCTGCAAAGACGAGAATTTCTCAGTTAGGTGAGTTGCAAGAAAGTATACATATCATTGGATCGCCGGATATTGATGTGATGAACTCACCAAACTTACCAGGTATAGAAGATGTCAGAAAACGCTATGATTTTGATTTTAAAGAATACAGCATTCTCATGTTTCATCCAGTTACAACGGAACTAGATAAGTTAAAAGCGCATATAGGTGTTTTGGTTGATGAAATTATTAAATCAGGGCGTAACTATGTAGTAATTTATCCAAATAACGATCATGGATCGGATATTATTCTACAAGAATATTCTCGTTTTGAACGCTTGCCTCAGGTTCGTGTATACCCGTCCATGCGGTTCGAGTATTTTTTAACTCTTCTTAAAAATGCTTCTTTAATAATAGGAAATTCAAGTGCAGGTGTTAGAGAAGCGCCACACTTTGGCGTGCCCGCAATTAATCTTGGCTCAAGACAGATGAATAGAGTCAAATGTTCTTTGGTTCTAAATGTCGAAATTGAGTCTAGTGCCATAACTGCAGCTATAGCTAATTGTACCAATATGCAGAGAGTTTCTCATGCTCTATTTGGAGGCGGCAACAGTGCCGATTTATTTTATGAAATTATTAAGCATTCATCTTTTTGGATGCAAAATACGCAAAAACATTTTGTTGACAGGGATATGAAGTGAGGATAATAGCTAGGCTTGATATTAAAAATGAGTTTGTTATCAAGGGCATTCATCTTGAAGGACTTCGTAAAGTAGGTAACCCTAATGAGATGTCCAAAAAGTACTATGACGAGGGTGTTGATGAGGTTTTGTTTATTGATAGTGTGGCAAGTTTATACAACAGAAATAATCTATTCTCCGTGATTCGAAAAGCTTCAGAGGAAGTTTTTGTTCCAATTACAATTGGTGGTGGGTTACGATCGGTGGCTGATGTAGAAGAAGCGCTGGATGCAGGTGCAGATAAGGTTGCAATTAATACTCAGGCGGTGCGCAATCCTAACTTTATTGAGGAATTAGCTAAGCGCTATGGTAGCCAATGTATAGTAGCCTCGGTTCAGGCAAAGCGTAATGATGATGATTGGGAAGTTTATATAGAAACAGGACGAGAAACTACTGGGCTATCAGTTGTTGAGTGGATAAACCGATTGCAAGATTTAGGCGCTGGAGAGTTGCTCATTACGTCTGTAGACCAAGAAGGAACTAGATCTGGGTTTGATGTGCCATTAGTTCAACTAGTGAATAGTGCTGTGAAAATACCGGTGATTGTAAGTGGCGGCTATGGAATGCCCCAACATATTGATGAGTTACTTAATGCCACTATTCCTAGTGGGCTTTGTTTTGCATCCGT
>OEOE01000016.1_pt1 | contig 27590 bp, 25 predicted proteins | sample 1539681 | NCBI WGS metagenome assembly OEOE01 (sample SAMEA3611561, study PRJEB22512) | activated sludge metagenome | biome: Urban; feature: Wastewater Treatment Plant; material: Activated Sludge | place: Slovenia | collected 2012-09-24
CACCTTGCCTTTGTATACCACCGGCGCCATCGCGATGCCGATGCCCGTACCCCCGGTGACTTTGCGCGCGGCATTCGGATCATCCTTGTTCAAAGTATCCTGGCCTTCAGTAGCGACTGCAGCCTCGACCACGTCTATATCCCACAGTTTCTTGCCGGTAGCAGCATCCAATGCCATCAAGCGTGCATCCACCGTACCAATGAACACTTTGCCGCCGCTCACCGCCACGCCGCGATTGGCCGGACCGCAGCACATCGCCCAGTCTTTACGCCTGTCATGCTGATAACGCCAGAGCTCCTGTCCGGTCGCGGCATTCAGGGCCACGACATGATTAAGCGGCAGCGAGACATACATCACCCCGCCCACCACGATGGGCGTGGCCTGAAAACTGGCCGCCACGCCGGAATTGAATTTCCACGCGCGGACGAGCTGTTTGACGTTACCGGTGTTAATCTGCGTGGCCTCGGCAAAACGTTGCCCGGCATAGTTTTGCCCGTAACTTGGCCAATCCTGGTTCTGCGCCTGTTTAACGCCCTGACTGCAACCCGCCAGCAGCAACACTGCGCCCAAAAGTTTCAGATAATGTTTCTTCATCTGCTTTATATCTCCAGAGAGTTTTCATAGTATGCGATTCCATCATGCTTGCCAATGCGCATCATGCGTATGTTACCCTAAGGGTTTTACGCGGTTTGACCTTATTTGTATGCAATTTGCCACGCTGGAATGGAAAGACGGCCAGCCTTACGCACCCGGTTTCGGTGACATTTATTTCTCCAGCGACAATGGCCTGCAGGAGACCGAGCATGTATTTGTGCAAGGCAATAGGCTGGAAAGCCGCTTCCCGCAAGCCTCGCAGGACTTCATCATTATCGAGACCGGCTTTGGCACCGGTTTGAATTTTTTTGTCGTGGCGGAAAAATGGCAACAACTCGCACCTGCCGATGCGCTGCTCACCTACATCAGCTTGGAAAAATTCCCTTTAGCCATTGCCGACATGCAGCAAGCATGCGCCTGCTGGCCGATGTTTTCCGAAATGCAGCAGCAATTTCTGCCGCATTATGCGCAGCTAAAAACGGGCGAAAACACTTGGCAAATCACGCCGCGCATCACATTGCAATTATGGATAGGCGATGTGCTGGACACGCTACCGCAACTCACCGAGAAAGCCGATGCCTGGCTGCTGGACGGCTTTGCGCCCGCCAAAAATCCGGATATGTGGAACGCGCAGCTATTCTCGCAGATGGCGCGCCTTTCCAAGCTGGAAAGCACTACCCTGGCCACTTTCACTAGCGCAGGCCAGGTGCGACGCGGCTTGCAAGCTGCCGGTTTTGACGTGCGCAAGGTGCCGGGCTTTGGCAAAAAGCGCGAGATGACTTGCGGCGTTTTCAAGGGGCTAACATAAGCATGACTTCAGTCATCGTCATCGGTGGCGGCATTGCCGGATGCAGCACGGCCTATGCGCTGGCGAAACGTGGCGTGTCGGTCGCGCTGATTGAGCGACAGTCAGATGTCGCGCAAGCGGGCTCCGGCAATCCAGTGGCCATGCTCTATCCCAAGCTATCTGCCAAGCCGGATGCCGCGTGCTTGCTGGGGATTGCGGCATTCCGCTTTACGCTGGATTTGCTGCATGAACTCGATGCAGAAGATCGGTTTCACACATGCTGCGGCCAGTTGCAACTGGCTTTCGATACCAAAAGCCAAACCCAGCACAACACCATGGAGCAGCAGCCTTATTTTCAGGAACTGCCTTTTGCCGCGCGCTTTGTGGATGCGGAAGAAGCCAGCCACATTGCGGGCTTACACATTGCGCACGGCGGTTTGTATCTGCCGGATGGCGGCTGGGTGAAGCCGCACGACTGGTGCAAAGCGCTGCTTGCACATCCCAATATACGCGCCCTTACCGACACCGCCGCCCTGCGCATTGAGCAGACAGAAAGCGGCTGGCGCGTACATGGCGCGACGCAGATTTTTGCCGCGCAGCACGTGATTTTGTGCAATGCATTTGATGCCGCTACACTGCTGCCAGTGCTCGCGCCGCATTTGACACCTGTGCGCGGCCAAATCAATTTTGCCCTGCCTACAGCGGCCAGCCAGCATATCCGCGCAGTCGTCTGCGCGCAGCACTTCATTAGCCCCGCCGTGGATGGCCGACACACGCTGGGCACGACTTACGCCAACCACGACATGACACCGGATTGCACCGCGCAAGATACCGCCGCCATATTACACGGCTTGCGCCAAATCAGCGCCGATTTGCCGGAATCGTTAACTGTGAACCCGCAGCAGGGTCGCGTGGGCTGGCGATGCGCCACCGAGGACTATTTGCCCTTGCTTGGGCCAATGCTGAATTTATCTGCGCTGCAAGCCAAGCCACCACGCCCTTACGCCAAGCCCGACACCTTGCCCTGGTTACATGGCTTGCACGTGAATATCGGTCATGGCTCCAAAGGCATGATTACCGCGCCTTTGTGCGCGGATTGGCTGGCAGATGCAATAAACGGCAATACGCCTGCAAGCCCCTTGTTTAGCCGCTTGCAGCCTAACCGCTTCGTGATGCGGGAATTGGGGCTTAAACATCTGTCCGCACATATTTACGGTTAAAATCGCAATATGGCAAACGATCTGAACCAGACCCTGCAACGCGCCCAAGCCGCCCAAAATGCGGGCAAGCCAGCCGAGGCGCTGGCGCTGTACCAGCAAGTGCTGGCGGCAGTGCCGGAGCATATCGAGCTGCAAATCGCATGCGGTAATTTATGCGTGGAAACCGGCCGGTTCACACAGGCGGCAAGTCATTTCCGCAATGTATTTACGCGCCTGCAACAGCAGCGTGATGCGCGCGCCAACCATGCGCGTGAAGCCTTATGCTATGCGCTTTCTGCCCAAGGCAATGCCGCACATGCGCAAGGCGATTATAAAACCGCTGTTACCTTCCATGCCGAGGCGACGCGGCTGAACCCGCAGAACGCCGCTTATTGGTACAACCTGGGCAACGCACAACGCGAGCTGGGCGAAAACGAAACCGCCTTGCGCAGCTACCAAACCGCGCTCAAGCTTGACCCAGGCGATGCGGACGCGCACAACAACCTGGGTAATGTGCTGCGTGCGCTGGGACGGCTGGATGAAGCGATTGCTGCCTACGAAACAGCACTGAATTTGAAGCCGGATTTGTACCACGCGCTGGCGCACCTCATACACCAGAGGCAGCACATGTGCGATTGGCATGGCTTAGATATGCAGATCGCCACGCTCCGCCACGCGGTGCAAAACGCGTCCGCGCGCATCTCGCCTTTTGCCTTTCTAGCCATGCCGGGCACCACTGCGGCCGAGCAATTGCAATGCGCCAACCAGTGGAACGCGCATTTTGCATCGGCCTGCGAGCCAGTATCCATGCGGCTTCCAGGGCATGCCAAAAAGCGCATCCATGTGGCTTACCTATCCGCCGATTTCCGCCAGCACCCGCTAGCGTATCTGGTGACCGATTTGCTGGCGGCACACGACCGCACGCATTTCACCATCAGCGCCTATGTTGCCAACCGGCCAGATGGCAGCGCGGCAGAAGCCGCATTTAAGCAAGCTGTGGATAATTGGGTGGATATTTCGCAGATGAGCGATACGCAAGCCGCGCAAGAGATGGCGGATGACGGCGTAGATATTCTGGTGGATTTGACCGGATTCACGCAAAATAGTCGCAGCATGATCGCCGCGCACCGCCCGGCCAAAGTACACATCAACTGGCTGGGCTACCCCGGGACGATGGGTAATATTGGCGGGGGCATGCTCAACAGAGCGCCGCTGTTCGATTACCTCATCGCCGATGCAACACTGATTACCCCGGAGGATGAGCAACACTACGCAGAAAAAATTATCCGCCTGCCCTGCTACCAACCCAACAACAGCACCCGGCTTGTGGCCAAGACTGGAAGCCGCGCCACACATGGCTTGCCGCAGGATGCCTTTGTGTTTTGCTGTTTCAACCAGACGTTCAAAATTACCCCTGACATGTTTGCCATATGGATGCAACTGCTGAAAAGCGTACCCCACAGCGTGCTATGGCTAATGGATTGTAACCGCTGGGCACGCGCCAATCTGCAAGCCGTCGCCCAAGCTACAGGCGTGGATAGCACACGGTTAATATTCGCCCCTAGAGCCAATATAGACGCGCACCTTGATCGCCATGCGCATGCGGATTTGTTTCTGGACACCCTGCCCTACAACGCCCACACCACCGCCAGCGACGCACTTTACATGGGTTTGCCCATAGTCACCTGTAAGGGCGACACCTTTCCGGCGCGCGTAGCCGCCAGCCTGCTACATAACTTTGGGCTTGACGAACTGGTTACGAACTCACTGGAAAGTTACACAAGGCTCGCTATGGAATTAGCGACACAGCCCGCGCAACTGCATATGCTAAAGCAAAAACTGGTGCAGAATGCGCAGTCATCCAATCTATTTAAGCCGGAATTTTTCGTACGTCGACTAGAACCAGAATATCAGCGTATTATGCGAGAATAACCACTTTATGGTTTGCTTGTGATACAGTTTTGCGAAATTAGAACAAGGACGTGTAATGGCTGCGATTGACATTTCCCCCATACTTAAATTCATGGTCGAAAAAGGCGGCTCCGACCTCTTTTTCAGCACCGGCGCACCTATCCATATGGAAATCGAAGGCGAAACCATCCCGATCAACAACCAGGCAATGGCGCCAGGCATGATCAAAGAGATCGCCTATGCCATCATGAGTCCGGCACAGACCCAGGAATTCGAGAACACGCTAGAATGCAACTTTGCCATCAGCCAATCTGGCTTGGGCCGCTTCCGCGTCAACGTGTTCCGCCAGCGCGGTGAAGTCGGCCTAGTGGTTCGCCACATCAAAACCGACATTCCTGAGATTGAAGCGCTAGGGTTGCCTCCTATTTTGCGCGATATGATCATGCGCAAACGTGGCCTGATTCTAGTGGTGGGTGCCACCGGTTCCGGCAAATCCACCACGCTCGCTTCCATGATTGATTACCGCAATGCCAACGAGCATGGTCACATCGTCACTATTGAAGACCCTATCGAGTTTGTCTATCAGCATAAAAAATCCGTGGTGGATCAGCGTGAAGTCGGTATTGACACGCTGAGCTTTGAGAATGCCTTGAAAAACGCCATGCGCCAGGCGCCGGATGTGATCCTAATTGGCGAAGTGCGCGATATGGAAGGTATGAAGCAAGCGCTCGCGTACGCCGAAACCGGCCATTTGTGCCTGGCTACCTTGCACGCCAACAATGCCAACCAGGCACTGGAGCGCATCGTATCCTTCTTCCCGCCTGAGGCCAAGCACGGTCTATTGCTTGGACTTTCGATGAACCTGGTATGCATCATTTCCCAGCGCCTGATCCCCGGCAAAGTACAAAAACGCGTCGTCGCCAGCGAGGTAATGATCAATACGCCTTATATTGCCGAACTGATCCAGAAACAGAAACTGAGCGAGATCAAGGAAATCATGGCCGACAACAATGACATCGGCATGAATACGTTTGACCAATCACTGTTCCGCCTGTTTGCCAATGGCAAGATCGATGAGGATAACGCGCTGTCCTATGCCGACTCGCGCAATGACCTGTCACTCAAGATCCGTTTCGCAGCGCAAGGTGCCACCGGCGAGGTTCCAACCTTCTAGAATGGCCTTTTTAATGTGGTAATAATGCAGCCATCAAGGCTGCAGCCACAATCAGGGTGCCACCCAGCCACTCGTTCCAGGTCATCATCTCGTGCGCCAGAAAGTATGAGGCGATAGCAGCTACCACCAGTTCAAACAAGAATAGCACCGAGGCGCGTACCGCCGTCAACTGCGTAACGCCATACTGCACGAACAAGGTCGCCGTCAACAGCAGCAAAGCAATCAGCGTCATCAAACCCCAATCTCTCAGCAAGAAACTATCTGGCGCAGGAAACGGCTTCCCGGCCAACGGCAGCATCAGCAATGCAACACCGGCAACCCCTACCCACACCAGCATAGACTTGGCGGCGATGCTCAGGTGTGCCGACTTGCGTGTGATAACATTGGTCAGCGAGAATCCCATGCCGGAACTCAAGGCCAGCCATTCGGCAGATGTTTGCGGCAGCGGCCATTGCCATCCAGGCTGATCGAAACGATGCAGCATGATGAAAGCGCCCAGCAACGATATCGATATCGTCAACACGCCGCTGCGATGGATCGGCTCCTTGAGCCAGAAACACGCCAGCAGTAGCGTCCATAGCGGGGAAAGGTAAAACAGCAACATCACGCGCATCACCTCGCCACTGATCACTGCCAGCACGTAGCTCAGATTGGTCCAGCCAGCCGCCAGCGCAAGCCAGAAGACACTTTTCGGTAACTGGCGCACGCGGTTCCAGCGTTTGCAGAACATGAGTGCGCCAACCAGCAAGGCAATGGTATAGGTATAAAAGCTGGAAGCGACGCCTGAAACGCCTGCTGCATCCATCAGCCGATAGGGATACCAGATCAAGCCCCAGCACAGAGCGCCATAAAGCAGGCCAAACACGGCAAAAAGGTTTTTATTCTGCGCTTCGCCCACTATAATATGTCTTTATGAATCCTAATTTGCATAAACTCCAGCCCTATCCGTTCCAACGCTTGCGAGACTTGTTTGCGGGCATTACCCCCAACCCGGATTTCAGCCCGATCAACCTGTCGATTGGCGAACCTAAGCATGAGACTCCACAGTTGATCAAAGATGCACTGACTGCCAATCTGGCAGGCTTGTCCAATTATCCCACAACCGTAGGCAGCCCGGAGCTTCGGCAAGCCATCGCCAGTTGGATCGCACGCCGCTACCAGATTGCTGCACCCAGCCCCGAAAAAGCGATTCTACCCGTCAACGGCAGTCGTGAGGCCTTATTTGCATTCGCCCAGGTGATAATCGACCACGGTAAACTCAACCCCATCGTGATTTCACCCAACCCGTTTTATCAAATCTACGAGGGCGCTGCCTTTCTAGCAGGCGCTACGCCCTACTTCCTCAACACATTGCCGGAAAACGATTATGCGATGGATTTTGAAAGTGTGCCTGGCGATGTGCTGAACCGCACCCAGCTTGTGTATGTGTGCAGCCCCGGCAACCCTTCCGGCAAAGTCATGTCACTGGCACAATGGAAAAGCCTGTTCGAACTGGCCGAACAGTATGGCTTTGTCATTGCCTCGGACGAGTGCTATTCCGAAATCTATTTTGACGAAAACAACCCGCCATTAGGTGCCCTGCAAGCCGCGTCCCTATTGGGTCGCAGCCATGCCAATCTGGTCGTGTTCAGCTCGCTTTCCAAGCGCTCCAACGTGCCCGGCATGCGCTCCGGCTTTGTCGCAGGTGATGAAGCGATTATCGAGAAATTTGCGCTCTACCGCACTTATCATGGCTGTGCGATGAACCCCGCCGTGCAAGCCGCCAGCGTGGCCGCGTGGAACGACGATGCCCATGTCATCGAGAATCGGCGGCTGTATGCGGAAAAATTTGCAGCCGTTACACCTTTGCTGCAAACGGTGCTGGATGTGCAAATGCCCGACGCAGCTTTCTATTTATGGGCAAAAAGCAATGAAAGCGATACCGACCTTGCCGTAAAGTTGTACCGGGACTTGAATATCACCGTGCTGCCGGGCAGTTTTCTGGCGCGAGAGGCGCATGGCATCAACCCGGGTAAACACTTTATCCGCATGGCGCTGGTGGCCACACCGAATGAATGCCTGGAAGCGGCGAACCGCATCAAAGCGTTCGGGGGAATCTAGGCGTTTCTCAGCGACCGGGCTGCATGCCTGCTGTCAGTGCGGCCCGCATGTCCTGCGGCAAACTGGCAACCCCTTTCATCACCCCCGGCCCGCCATGCCGCCAATGTATCGAGAAGTTCCTTGGTGTCGAGCTGGGAAGCTTGTATTCGGCAACATCCAGTACTACTTCTGTCCCACCATCCACCAGCGCCACAGATGACCCTATCTTGAGAATGGGACCCAATTCGCGCACAGTAAGAACTACCAGCCTATCATAGAGCGCATCAGCTCCGGCAACTGTCGTTATGTCCAAGGATAAGGACGATTGAGGCACATGCCGAACGTGTGCAGAGGCAAAACAGCCAGACTGGCTAAAGAATTGCGTTATTCCCTCCGAAGCTGCAGCCTCTCTCGCCAAGACATCTTTCTGATCCGCCCGCCAATTCGTTGTCCAAAGCACCATTGCATGCGCTGTATGATGACAAACAGGCGACTGAGGCGAAGGATCCAATTGTGTAGACGTGGAAGCACAGCCGGCAAGTACCAACAAAGCTTCCACCAAAACCAAGCCGGACTTTTTACTCAAAAACACGCCAATAGTATTCCTATAATACAGAATATTGTACTTAAGCATTTTCCATTTGGTCTAACACGCTAGCTTTAACAACCGTGCCTGCCTATATCTGAAAGGCAAGACTTTCTTTGAAGGGGCAACCAATACAGCATCGCTCATCCTCTGAACGATGGCGGGAAAGTCGCGATCAACCTTGAATGCCAACAAAGGCAATATAAATGGAGCTAACAATTGGTTTTTTAAAGTCAACTCCCACCATATTGTCACTCGCGACCCTTTTTCTGACGATGCAAGCTCCCACCCACCATGCATTGTTTTTGCTGGAAATGGGAAATCAGGCGCTTCTGATAAAAACCGCATACTGAAACTATGACCAGAATCGAAATCGATGCATTCTTCTGACCACCGCCTGCCATCATAATCTTCGCAAAACCTGATTGCCCCGATTCCAGGCTCTTTTCCGCCAAGAATCGTGGAATATTTCAATGAAGGCACATATCGCATGATGTCGCCGAGATTTTCAATTGCCTTCCATGTTAACTCAGCTGGACTCGAAGTTTCAATCACAAGGCAATGACGGTAAATACCTTCTTCTTTATGATGTGCGTAACCTATCGCCCACAACTGCGCAATTGCAAAGACAAGCACGACACAAGCCACGCTTAGAACTAGAAAGTAACCACCCTGGGAAAACAAGCCAGGAAACAAGAGCAATAATATTGCCGACCCGACGACCCAGGCAAAATCTGCCAAGCTAGCTAACAATGCTCGCCATGTGGCCATCCGATTTCGCGTTGCCTGATAAATAAGCTCAACTGAGAAAATACACAGACATACGCCTATCACCTGAAGCGTCAAATCGGCATGACTGATTCCCAGCCAAGCCGCCACCCTCATTGAATCAGCGAGCACTATCACCCCTGATATGAGTGAAAATATAGCATTTGCAATCAAGAATAAGCGCAATAATCGCACGATATCACTCCTAGTCAACGTGGCGGTCGTCAGTAACTACCCCTTTAAATTACCTCTTCTTCACAAACAACTTCTCCACCCACCCCTCACCCTTATTGGCCGTCACCACCGAATAAAACCCGTTGGCTTCTGTGCCGGTATAAACCATCTCATCCGACTTGGTTAAACTGCCCGCGCTATCAGCTTTCTTTGATGGCTCCTTGAATAGCTTGATATTGCCAATCTTACCTATCAAAATATCGCCTTCATTGATCCCAGATGCAGATGCGTTGCTTTTTGCTGCATTCTGCTCGGGCACTTCCCCACCACCGGTGAGGCTGTTTAACTCTTTGCCGGTTTTTGCAGTTTCCGAGATCGTGCTGCGTAGCTGACGCAAATCGCTTGCCAAATCTGCATGCGCCCACTGAACCATAAATAATGCAATCGCAGCTAAACCTAACCGTTTCATATTCATATCCAAAATCCCCAATAGCCATATTTTATCTACTAGCATTTTCCGGCTTTTTTAAGCAGCGCATTACAAGGAGCACCACTTGCTCCCTTGCCCATTTCGCTACACACCGCATCAGAAGCATCTGTATTTGGCGTTAGAATAGAAGTAAATCCTGCAGCTACATAACAGTTAAATTTTTTCCCAGATTTAGTGGTAACCAAATAATAAACTTCTGAACTTTTATTTGGCTCTTGCCGATTTGAAATAGTGAATTCACTTTTGTCTAAGCCAAGCGTAAATCCAGTTCTCTGAATTAAAACATCATCAGAAAGTTTGTTGGTTTGCACCAATGCACACCCGGAAGCTAGCATCGCCAGCAATAAAATAAGAAAGTGTCTTTTTTTACTCATCATTTAACCCTTAAGAATTTGCTGTTGATTTAGATTGCTTGCGACGATTTGAGGCAAATGCAAAAATACCTAGGCCCGACAAGAATAATGGGATGGATGCAGGCACTGGTACCTGGGAGGGCGCTTGTACGTAGGTCAGATTGTCAATGGCAAACCCCTCTCCGCCGCCTCTGAAAAAGATTCTGTCCACCAATCCTGCATACCCAGAAGCTATCCACTCCAGCCCCAAAGGCGCACGCGGATCCAGCAAGCTATGTACCAGGGTGCCTTGATAAAACAGCTCAATCCCTGTGATTGGCGGCGCATCAGGGTCAGTTGCATACGCTTTATAATAGCCACCTTGGAATATCACCGGCGCATTGTCAAACCGGATCTCGCCTTCCATACCATAAAACAAATAATCGCCGACCCCTTCCCCAGTGCCTGGCTGTATACTCCCGGCAGCATTCCAGCCAGAAATCCCACCGTACCCATCAGCCAGGCTAGATGGATCAATATCCTCAAAAGTCACTACTGTCGCATAGCTTGGCACGGTAAATGCAAGTGCCAACAATGCACCACCGACCAATTGGCTATATTTTTTGCTGAATGATTTCATGCTATCTCTCATTTCATTTGGTTTTTGATGGCTGAATTATGTAAGAATGTCATGTCCTATAGAACCCTACCTTAGTAGGGTGCATTTCAAGATTGCACTTTGATATATTCTTAACAATAAGAATCACAATGAAAATTGAAGTGGACACCACCAAAACTGCAGTTGTAATAGACGATCACCCGTTGGTAGCGCGGGGGATTGCGGATTTCTTGAAATCGCATTGCGGCTTTACTTGTGTATACACCATATCCAGCACTGCTGACTTCTGGACAATCATCGGTAACATTGGCCCGGTAGCAATGATTGTGCTGGATTTCTGGCTGCCAGACGGAGCCTCTTTAGCATTGCTTGGTCAAATCAGAGCTCGCCACCCTTCTCTACCTGTGCTTATAATGAGCGCAGACGATGATTTGGCAGTGCAAGACAAGGTGCAAGCTGCGGGCGCGCATGGCTTCATCAACAAGCAAGAACCGCCGGAGATTGTTGTGCAAGCGGTAATGGCCTTATTGAATAATCAACTCTGGTTTAAAAAAGCAACCTATCCTCATATAGTAAAAGAACTGGTCATCTCAGCTGCAGAACTTGGCCTTACAGCCCGGCAAGGTGAAATATTGGCGATGATCATGCAAGGATTGCCTAACAAACGTATTGCGCAAGCACTCAATGTTTCTGAGCAAACCGTCAAAGAGCATGTCAGCGGTATCCTTGAACGCATGGGCGTACATAATCGCATAGAAGCCATCACTAAATTACGTGGCAGAAAATTAACCAGTTAATGGTCAGCCAATCTAAACACGCCCTTACTTTAGATAGCATTAGTATTGCCGGACAAATGCGCCTGCTTGAAATGGCCTATTCCAGGCTACGCTTCGGCCTGATTGCCATGCCAGTCATCACGGTTATTTTTTGCTTTTATTACCGGCAATATAGTAACGATTACAGCGTCATAATATGGTCTGCTCTGGATTGGCTTCTCTATTTTGCATCGCAGGCTTTTTATCACTATTACAAACTGGACAAAAAAACACTATCTGATAAAGCCATGTATGCGCGGTGGCTACCGCGTATCCATGTGCTTGTCATTGTGCATGGGCTAATTATTGCCACGCTGCTTCCTATCGTGCACAACACAACTCCAGTCGAATTCAAGCTCGTCTATGCCACCACAATTATGGCTATGGTTGCAGGTAACGCCACACACCAATCCCCCATCATTAGCGTGTTCCGCCGCTTTTTAGCCAGTAGCTGGCATCTGACCGTTTTGCTTATGCCTTGGACGATGGGGCAAGATTGGATGTTTATCACGCTGCTTGCCATTTTTTACAGTATAGGAATGTACTACTACTCATTAGCCTCTCATAAATTTTTCTTACAGTTGGTATGGTTAGAGGAAGAAGGTGCACGCCTTGCTGAACGCTACAAAGCAGCAAAAGAAGAAGCTGAGGCCGCGTTAAATGCCAAAAACCAGTTTCTTACTACCGCCAGTCATGATTTAAGACAGCCGGTACATGCCATGGGCTTCCTAATAGAATCCATCTCCAGAAAAAACAGGGATGCGGCATTAATCCCTGCACTCAACGATTTGAAACAAAGCGTGCGCTCCATCAACCAGATGTTCAACTCACTGCTCGATTTGTCCAAAATCGAATCTGGCGTTGTGCAATTGCGTACCGGGACTATTTTCCTCGACGAATTGATAAGAGATGTTGCAACCGTATATTTGGAAGAAGCCACCGCAAGGGGCCTGGAACTTCGCACACGCACCAGTGGTGGAAGAGCTATTGTAAAAGCGGACGGCATGTTGCTGCGACAATCGCTCATGAATCTGGTGCATAATGCTTTACGCTACACCAAGCATGGTGGTGTGCTGATTGCTTGCCGCCGCCGTGGCGATGATTGGCAACTGGAAGTGTGGGATACCGGTGTCGGTGTTGCGATAGAAGACCAGAATAAAATATTTTCCCCCTTTTTTCGTAACGAATATGCCTGGAGAATCGACAGTGCCGGTCACGGCCTTGGGCTTGCTGTGGTTGCCCGTTGCTGCAACCTGATGGGTAGCCAGTACGGCCTAACTTCGAAACTAGATAGCGGATCCCGTTTCTGGTTTAGAGTTCCCGCCATTACAAATCAGATGCAATCCATTCGCATTATCAATGTAACCCGGAATGCGGCATCACTTTCCAACATGGGCGAAAGTTTATCCGGAACTTGCCTGATTGTGGACGATGACCCACAAGTCACCTCGGCATGGGAGCTTCTACTAAACACTTGGGGGTTGCAGGCCCGTTGCGCGTCCTCGGCTGCAGAGGCTTTTGCCTGGCTTGACAACGGCTTCCAGCCTCAAGCCATTCTATGCGACCAGCGCCTACGCGCCGGTGAAAGCGGTTTTGATGTGTTGTGCGCATTGCTGGAACGCTGCCCGGACGCGCATGGTGCAATGATTAGCGGTGAATTCAATTCGCCGGAACTGATAGAGGCCGAGCAAGAAGGATACCTTGTGCTGCACAAGCCTTTGGAGCCAGAGACTCTTTACGCCCTGTTGTTGCGCTGGCTACCCATAAAAAATCAATAAAATACATTAAATATATATTTTAAATATTTGATTTAATGTATTTATTATTCAGTCTTACTGCCAGCGTACTGACGCCTATCAAAGCGACGCCTATCACGACCAACGCAATCGGCCAACCCAAAGTGTTGGCAAAGTGCTTGGCAGTAAAATAGCCGATATACAGCAGCATGGCCAACGTGCCGACCAGTAGCAATGTACGGCTACGCACGTAGGTGCTGAGAAAAATAATGCCAGCAGTCACACCAAGATAAGCCAATTCCAGAGGCGTATTCTTGACTGCATCAAACACGGCGCATAGCAAAACAACCGCACCGACAAAATACCAGAATGGCGCGATAGCCAGATAACGCGAGCGTTGCAAGGCGTAGGCTATGCAAATCAGCGAGATGCCAATGACTATGCCAATCAAGTCTTCATCAAAGCCCCAGATATCAAACAGGTAAGCAAAGAAAATCATGCCGAACAGAATCGCGCTAAAAGCCAGCACGGCACGCCCTTTCGCCCAGAACGTAGCACCCTGCTGGATAAGCATATACGCGGCCATAAACAGAATGCCGTGGCGCACATCGCCGCCATTGGAATATTCTTGCAGCATGACCATGATGCCGGTCGGCTGTAATAACGCGGCAATCAAAAACAGCGGCGTTGCAGCCTTTTCGTAACGCTTGTCGTACAGGCACACCAGCCCCATGACAAACGTCACAAAGCCCGTGCCCAAGGTAACCAGCACGCGAGCCGCCGAGCCAAAGTCATCCCAATACATGGAGATAAATACACCAATGCCGGCAAACACAAAAATACCGCCGATATAACTGAATAGCTTAGACAGTACGCCGGAAGATTGCTGTTTGGTTTGCTCGCTTAGCGGCATGCTGAGTGCCCGAGCGATTTCCTCCGCCGTTATCTGATTGTGTCGCGCTAGCGCAACTATATCTTGCAAGGCATCTTCTTTCGACATGACGCGCTCCTAATCCGTTTTCACCGGCTTATTTCACTACCCAGCCCAGAAACTGCACGTTGTAATAGTAATAATCCGGCTGTAATCCTGGCACCTTGTAACCTACCGCACCTTTTTTCAGCCGATACTCGTTACGGTAGCCGCCCCCAAACAAGCCACCAAGCAGCCCGCTGCCGCCATTGTAGTTCGGCCCTTCCAGGCTATATCCGTCCGGTGAAACCGGGTTGGTGTCAATCACCATTTCTTTGGTCTCCTCCAGCACAATCTCGCCATTGCTGGCCGCTGCGCCAGTTTTGGCATTATCCAGCGTTATTTCGCGTACCGTTTCTGTTTTGCCGTTATACGCCATCAATCTTACCGAATTACCGTTGTTGTTCTTATCATCCAGTTTTTTGGCTGACACCATCAGTTTCTTGTCTTTTACTTTAAAATCAATTACATAATCCGGTGATTTCTGATATTCATATTTAGTTGCGCTAAACAGCATCTCATATTGCGGCGGTGTGCCCAGCGCCTTGGGGATCACTGACGCTACAAAAAACAGTACAATCAGCAGCAGCGGCAAGGTCAGCCCCACCACCAGTACCAGATTCTCTTTGATCCAATTCTTCATAAAGACTCCCGCATAAAATCCGTGATGCAATGCAATACTATCTCATGCATGTTTGGGTTCAGGCAATCCACCTGCACCACATGCTCCATACCTCTCAACCAGGTCAATTGGCGCTTCGCCAGTTGCCGCGTCGCGTAGATACCGCGGTTCAGCAATTCGCCGGCATCGTACTCGCCGCGCAGATGCTCCCACACCTGCCGATAGCCCACACACCGCATGGCAGTGCTTTCCGGCGTCAAGGCAGGATATTTCGCCAACAGCCCTTTCATTTCTTCTATCAAGCCTTGCTTCAGCATAGTCGCAAAACGCTCGGCGATACGCGTATGCAGCACTTTCCTGTCGCCAGGCACCAAAGCGATCTTCAACACATCGTAAGGCAAGGTCTCGGTATGCTGCTTTGCCAGCAAGGCCGACATGGGCTGGCCGGTGATTTGATAAATCTCCAGCGCACGCTGAATGCGCTGGGAATCGTTCACCTTCAAGCGGGACGCGGTTTCCAGGTCGATCTGCGCAAGCTTGTCATGCATGCCCGGCCAGCCGATTTGCGCGGCTTCCGCATCCAACTTTGCACGTACATCCGCATCCGCCTGCGGCAAGTCGCTCAAACCCTCCTCCAGCGCCTTGAAATATAGCATCGTACCGCCCACCAGCAAGGGAGTCTTGCCGCGCGCAGTGATTTCCGCCATCAGGCGCAGCGCATCCGCGCGAAACTGCGCGGCAGAATAAGGCACCAGGGGAGATGTCACGTCAATTAAATGATGGGGCGCTTGTTTGCGCATCCCAGCATCCGGCTTGGCGGTCCCGATGTCCATATCCTGAAACACCAGCGCAGAATCTACACTAATAATTTCCACCGGCAGCCTGGAATATAAATAAACCGCTGCACCGGTCTTGCCGGACGCGGTGGGACCCATCAGAAAAATGGCTTTAGGAAATGATTGATTTAACATTGTTAGTTAAATTTAGCCACGCAAGCACACGCGCAGCATTTTCATTGGGTGGGAAAACCGGGTAAAACACTTTACAAATCTTCCTGTCTTTAATAACAAGCGTTAGTCGTTTAATCAACTGTAAGTCGTTATATTCGAAAGTCGGCAACCTTAACGCTTGTGCAAAAGCCAGCGATGCATCGTTTAGTAATTCAAACGGCAAATGCAGGCGCGCAACAGCCTCAATCTGGTCATCATAGACTTGTGCGCTCAGCCCATAAACTTTAACGTCCAAGGCCTGAAAATCTGCATGTATATCTCGAAATGCACATGACTGCGGCGTGCAGCCACGTGCGCCGGGGATTTCATTCCAGCCTGTCATTGGCGGCGCATCCGGTCTTCCAATCATTGGGTAGATATAAATAACGGCGATACCTTGCACCTTACTCAAATCAACCTGAAGTCCGGAAGTGCTTAAAAGTACCATTGAGGGCAAGTCGCATCCTTCAAGATGGTCGCAAGCACCATCGTCCACAGGCACAGGCAAATTCGGCGGCAATTCTAGCAAATGCTTCACAGGCTATTTCCCGCGCATAAACATTTTATCGAGGTCTTGTATTGAAACCTGAAACCACGTCGGGCGGCCATGATTGCATTGCCCGCTGCGCTCGGTGGCTTCCATGTCGCGCAGCAGCGCGTTCATTTCGGGGATGGTGAGGCTGCGATTGGCGCGCACGGCAGCGTGGCAGGCCATGGTGCCTAGCATTTCGTTGCGTCGCTCAGTCAGCACACGGCTGCCGCCGAATTCGCGCACATCGCGCAGCACAGCGCGTGCAAGCTCGACCACATCAGCGTTTTGCAACATCACCGGCACCGCGCGCACCGCCAGCGTGGTGGGCGAAAGCACGGCAAACTCAAAACCTAGTTGATTAAGTACGGTATCTTTGGATTCGTTTACAGTGGCGATTTCCAGCTTGTCCGCCTGAAAACTCACCGGAATCAGCAAAGGCTGCGTGGGTATACGCTCAGCATCCAACGCAGTCTTTAACCGCTCGTACATGATGCGCTCGTGCGCGGCATGCATATCCACCACGACCAGGCCCTGCGCGCTCTGCGCCAGCACATACACCCCATGCAACTGCGCGACGGCATAGCCCAAAGGATGTGCGATTTCGGCAACATGCGCTTCCGAGGGCGTATCGGCATCGCTGGGAGCCGCATGGATATTGGCTTGCAGAGCAGGCGTTTTGATGTCCGCAAACATCGTCTCATAAAACGACGCATTTTGACGTGCTTGAAATAGCATTTGCACTTGGTCGCGCGGGTAGCCCAAAGCCCCCTCTCCCCTTGCGGGAGAGGGTTGGGGAGAGGGATAACTTGCCGAAACAGCCTCCCCCACGGGCGTGCTCAAAACTTTATGCAGTGCGTGAAAAATAAAGCGATGCACAGCCTGCCCATCCCTGAATCTCACCTCGGTCTTGCTGGGGTGCACATTCACATCCACCATGCTGGGGTCACACTCAAAAAACAATACGTAGGCCGGATGACGTTCATGATGCAGGACATCCTGATAGGCTTGGCGAATCGCGTGGCTGATCAGTTTATCGCGCACAAAACGGCCGTTGACGTACACATACTGCGTGTCGCGCGCGCTGCGGTTGTAGGTGGGCTTGGCCGCCCTGCCCCATAGCCGCAAACCGCCTGCGGATTCATCCACCGCGACACTCTCCGATTGAAACTCCGCTCCCAGCAAGGCTGCAAAACGTTTATCGGCCTCGCCGGCACTTAAACGATGTTGCGCTTTGCCATTGTGCAGCAGCGTGAACGTGACCTCCGGGCGCGAGAGCGCGATACGGGTAAAGGCTTCTTCGCAATGGCCGAATTCTGTCGCCTCGGTTTTGAGGAATTTTCGGCGCGCGGGCGTGTTGAAGTACAGGTCATGCACTTCCACCACCGTGCCTGCATCCAAAGCAGCAGGCTCCGGTGGGGCGATCTGGTTGCCTTCGGAGGCGATGCGCCATCCATGCGGCGCATCCGGCGATTTTGACGTAAGCAAGGTACGCGAAACCGAAGCGATGCTGGCCAAAGCCTCGCCGCGAAACCCAAGGCTGGCGACATTTTCTAAATCTTCCAATGTGGAGATTTTGCTGGTGGCGTGACGGGAAAGCGCAAGCGGCATATCGCCCTGCGCAATGCCGCTACCGTTATCGGCAATGCGAATCTGTTTGACGCCACCTTGCAAAAGCGAAACCTGAATATCGCTGGCCCCCGCATCCAGGCTGTTTTCCAGCAATTCCTTAAGCGCTGAGGCCGGACGTTCGACCACCTCGCCGGCTGCAATCTGGTTGATCAGCTGATCAGGTAAAAGCCGGATGCGCATCAATCTTGCAACAAGGTTTCAATGCGGTTGCGCCCCGCATTCTTGGCCTTGAACAAAGCTTTGTCCGCGCGATCTATCATCTGCTCGGCATTGTCATGTGGCGCCATTGCGGTGAGGCCAAACGAGGCGGTAATGGAAATAAGCTCATTCTCAAACATGAACTTCTGGTTCTCAATTAATTGGCGCAAACGTTCCACCAGATATTGCGCAGCGTGGATATCCGTCATAGGTAGCAAAATCAGGAACTCCTCGCCTCCGTAGCGCGCCACGATGTCGTCTTGACGTAATTCATTCTTGACCACGAAAGCAACCGTACGCAACACGTCATCACCTGCCGCGTGACCATAAGTGTCGTTGACTTTCTTGAAATAATCTACATCCATAACGACCAGACAGCAGCTGAGGTGATGTCTTTTGGCACCCGGCAACATGCTCTTGATGCGCTGGATGATATAACGGCGTGTATATAGCCCTGTCAATTCATCGTGCATCGCAAGCTCTTTGAACTTGGTCTGCAGATCCAGCAGTTCCTGGTTTCTCATCACCAAATTAAAATTCGTTTCCTCGATCCGTTTGTTCAGCGCCTCAAGCTCTTTGGTATAGTCAATATTAAGGTAGCGGTTCTCAATCTGACCCACAATGTAGCGATGCGTCATCCAGGCAAAATAGATACAGGAGCCCACTAGGCCTATGAGGCCAAAGGCCCACCAGGCATACTTGTCAAAATTGGCAATAAAATATGCCAGGGTCAATATGCTGGCGGGGATGATAAAACAGAGCAAGCCGTTCAGGGAGGCCGACATGGTGGAGGATGCAAACGCCATGACAATGGCAATGCATACCGCCACGCGGTAATCATCCGCTGCCGGCATTCGGGCATCTAGCAATAAAGTAAACGATAAACCCCAGGCCACACCAACCAGCATATGGAGCAATTGCTGGCGGTTCTTAAAGAAATCCACCTCTTTAGGTGTCATGTCCACCTTAAACTGATACGAGGTATAGACGATATAAGCATCTATCAGCAACACCATCAACATCCAGACAACAATACGATATAGGCTGACGTTCCCGTAAAAACTCAGCGCCAGGTAAGGTACCAGAGCCGCGGCACAGAATACCCCCACCCGGGATTGGCTCAAGTATGTCCCGACCAATTCGGCGCGTACTCGCTCTTGTACTGTATGATGTTGCATCATCTTCCTGTCAGGGTTTTGCCGCTAAAGCCGGGTTGCCGGCAAAGTATTGTTTGATGCCTGCGACAATCGCATCCACCAGTTTATCCTGATACGCATCATCATTCAGGTTACGTTCTTCTTCCGGATTACTGATAAAAGCCGTCTCCACCAAAATGGATGGGATGTCAGGAGATTTGAGCACGGCAAATCCTGCCTGCTCCACACGGGTTTTATGCAGCTTATTCACCTGCCCGATATGTTTTAATACTGCCTTGCCCAATTTCAGGCTGTCGTTGATAGTAGCTGTTTGCGACAAATCCAGCAAAGTTTTGGCCAACAAAGGATCCTTATCGTCCAAACTCACCCCGCCTATCAGGTCAGACTCATTCTCTTTCTTGGCAAGATAACGCGCGCTGGCACTCGTAGCCCCACGCTCCGAAAGCGCAAACACTGAAGACCCGCGTGCAGAAGTATTGGTAAATGCGTCTGCATGAATCGAAATAAACAGATCGGCCTTCAATTTGCGCGCTTTCACGACACGGCCGTGTAAAGGGATAAAGTAGTCCCTATCGCGAGTTAATATCGCCCGATACTGTGATTCCGCGTCCAGTTTCGCTTTAAGTTTCTTTGCCACCATCAGAGTAATATCCTTTTCATAACTGCCGTTGGCTCCTCTGGCTCCCGGATCTTCCCCACCGTGCCCGGCATCCACTGCGATAGTAATAAAGCGCCCTTCCTTGTTCGCCATCCCCTCATCAATGACAGGCTGCTGCTCCGAGACTGTAGACGGAGCCGGCTGTACCGACGTTTCCTGTGTAGGCTTGAGCTCCGGCTTATTCACAGGCTCTGCGGCTGGCTCGACTTCACCAGTACCAGGTGGCAAAGGCTCTACGATAGGCTTGGGCTGATCGGTATCTGCTTTATTGCCATCCGTTGCTTCCAAGCGTTTATCCAGCATCGCCATCAGCGGGTCCTGCAATGGGTAAATATCCAGTACCAGCCGATGTTTATAATCCCCCGCCGGTGGAAGCATGAACACATTGGGCTTTACTTCTGACTTCAGATCCACCACCAACCGCACGACGTCGGCTTTGTACTTGGCTACCCGCACTTGCTGTATGTATGGATCGCTGGACAAAATCTTGTCAGAAAGCGATTTGACAACATTATTGAGTTCAACACCTTCCAGATCAAGCACCAGCCGATCCGGATTCTTGAGCACCAACACCTGGTAACGAATAGGCGCAACAGCCTCCAGTGCAATGCGAGTGTAATCCTGTGCGGGCCAGACGCGCGCTGCCGAGATGGTATTGCCTGCCAACGCCCCGCCGGACAAGAAAAACAAAACCGCAGTCAAAAAAAACCTAAATAAAAATGTACTTCTATTGCGCATCCGTTTTGTTCATTCAGCGGGCATTAAGTGCCCATTATCTGATTTATACATGATTCTGCTGCAGCCGTCCTTGCCGACAACTGCAATTGGCGCCCCGCTCTCGTTGCCGTCAGTGCTATTTTAATCTCAAAATCCGGTTCCGGTAACATGTGTGGCGCCCTTTCCGGCCACTCTACCACGCATACGCTAGCGTCATTGAAATAATCACGGAAGCCTGCCGCCTCCCACTCGTTTTCATCTGTAAATCTATATAAATCAAAATGATATAGATTAAATCTAGAAAAAACATAAGGTTCTACTAAAGTATAGGTCGGGCTTTTTACCTTCCCTTGCAAACCCAAGCCTTGCAGCATGCCACGCACCATGGTGGTTTTCCCTGCACCTAAATCCCCATGCATGAACACCACGCACCCCGGCTGCAAGCAAGATGCGATTTTGCTCCCCGCCTTCAGCGTTGCCGCTTCATCCGGCAATTCAAGTGTAAAATCCTCACTCATGAATCACACCAATGATTACAGTCAGTTTGCCGCCGACATCAAACAACTTGGCGTAGCACTTGGCTTTACGGAGATCGGCATTAGCGACACCGATTTGACCGAGGCGGAACTCAGGCATCAAGCTTGGGTAAAAAAAGGCTTTCATGGTGACATGGATTATATGGCAAAACATGGCACCAAGCGCACCCGCCCTGCCGAATTAGTGCCAAATACCTTGCGCGTAATTTCGGCGCGTCTGGATTATTTACCACCCAAAACTGCCGACAGTTGGCAGGTGATGAAAAATGGCGAGAAAGCGTTTATTTCACGCTATTCATTGGGGCGCGATTATCACAAAGTGATGCGGCAAAAACTGCAAAAACTCTGCGATAAAATCGCTGAAATTTCACCCGAATTTACATATCGCGTATTCACCGATAGCGCGCCAGTACTAGAGGTGGCGCTTGCCGAGAAAGCCGGGCTGGGTTGGCGCGGTAAACATACGTTGCTGATTAACAAGGCGCGTGGCTCCTGGTTCTTTTTAGGCGAAATTTACACCAACCTGCCACTGCCGATTGACGCCAAAACCAGCAACCACTGCGGCACGTGTTCGGCATGTATCGACATCTGTCCCACCAAAGCCATCGTCGCGCCTTACGAAGTGGATGCAAGGCGCTGCATTTCTTACCTCACCATCGAGCTGAAAGGCTCGATTCCATTGGCTTTCAGGTCGATGATTGGCAACCGCGTGTATGGCTGCGACGATTGCCAATTGGTGTGTCCGTGGAACAAATTTGCGGAAGTCGCGCAAACACCGGATTTCAAGGTGCGCAACGGTTTGGATGACATTAGCTTGGTGGAATGTTTTGGCTGGAGCGAGGCGGAATTTAAGCAGAAAATGGCGGGCAGCGCGATTTACAGAATCGGCTACACGCAATGGCTACGCAACATTGCCGTTGGATTAGGCAATGCACCTACTAGCATTGCAATAATCCAAGCTTTAGAAAACCGAAAAGATGATCCCAGCCCGCTAATCAGAGAACATGTTGCGTGGGCGCTCGGCCAGCATCAAGCCGATGCCAGCAAAGCCGCACCTAGCATGCCAGCCTGATCACCACAGCGCGATATTTCAACGCACACTTTTCCGCGTAGCACGGGAATCAAATCCGCATCCAGCCTGGTATCGAAAGCTGGCTTCATCAAATCCCAGGCCTGCGCCATACCGCCGCCAATCACCACATTAGGAATATCCACTACTTTCAGCACATGTGCCAAGCCGGTGGCAAGTGACTCTGCAGCCATATTGTAGGCCTTAATGGCCGCTTGGTCACCCACATGAGCCAAATCGGCAATCTCATGTGCGGTATGTTTCTTTCCGGTTTGATGGAAATAACTTTCTGCAACACCGTTGGCAGAAGCGTATTGCTCAAGGCAGCCCTGGTTGCCGCATCCACATTGCCTTCCAGCCGGGTGTGTGATGATATGCCCCACTTCCATCGCGCATCCGTGCTGGCCAACAAAAGGTTTGCCATCCCAAATCAGGCCACCGCCCACACCAGTGCCCAAACCGAAGTAAATTAAACCGGTATCCGGATTGCCCAGCAGGCAATACTCGCCGTATGCCGCCGCATTGGCGTCGTTCTCTACAATCACCTTACGCTGCAACACCTGTTCCAGATCGCAGGCCAGATTGATATTGCGTAGCCCAGGGAAATTAGGCGATTGGGCAATTGTCTGCGTCCGTGGATCAATAAAGCCAGGGAAGCCTATGCCTATCGCCCGGATATCAGAATATTGGTCGATGGCATGGATCGCGTCGACAATCGTCTTGAGAATCAACCGCCATGCGGTTTCAGGTGGGTTTTGGTGACAGATGCCGGAGAAATCTGCGTGGAAACGCTGTTCATGTACCAGCCTCAATCCATCAAACACGCCAAGACGCAGATTGGTGCCGCCAATATCGATACCAACGGCTTTCATTTGGCTGCTTGCGCGCGTCCGCTGTAAACCACTGCCTGCTTGAACCAGGCTTTGCGCTCATCGCTCAGTTGCGCCCAATTAAATTGCCAAGTCCAGTTGTTGGCGATGGTACCGGGTGTATTCATGCGGTGCGTACCATCCAGCGCCAAAATGTCTTGCATGGGGATAATAGCAAGATTCGCCCGGCTATCCAGCGCCACTTGAACCAGCGCGTCCGGCATCTTCGGCGCGTCGGTCCCGATATATGCATGAAAGTGCTGCCGAACATGGCCTTCGGCATGCTGGTACCAGCCCAGTGTGGTATCGTTATCATGCGTGCCAGTATATATCACGCTCTCGGGCCCGATGTGGTGCGGTAAATAAGCGTTGTCGTCCCCACCACCAAATGCGAACTGCAAAATCTTCATGCCGGGCAAGTGATGTTTCTCGCGCAAGGCGTTTACCTCAGGCGTGATGATGCCCAAATCTTCGGCTATCAGGCGCATCTTGGGAAAGCGCTGACGAATCGCTGCCAGTAAAGCATCCCCAGGGGCGAGCGCCCATTTACCGTTGATGGCGGTTTCTTCACGTGCAGGGATTTCCCATGCTGCCTGCAAGCCACGGAAATGGTCTATCCGCACCATGTCGAACATCTCGTTCTGCGTAGCCATCCTGTCCAGCCACCATTTGAAACCATCTCGTTTCATGGCATGCCAGTTGTAATGGGGATTGCCCCAGCGCTGCCCGGTGGCAGAGAAATAATCAGGCGGCACACCCGCCACCACCGTCATGTTGCAGTACTTATCCAGCTTAAATAAATGCGGATCTGCCCAGACGTCAGCACTGTCATATGCCACAAAAATCGGCACGTCGCCAAACATCTGCACACCTTTTGCGTTGGCATAGCGCTTTAACTCCAGCCACTGCTCAAAGAAGACGAACTGAATGAACTTAATCAACCCCAGTTCATTCGCATGCTGCTTCCCTGCTTGCGTCAACGTCTCACTGTCACGGTTTTTATATTCCTTAGGCCATTGATTCCAGCATTGCTGATCAAACACATTGCGTAGCACCAGGAACATGGCAAAATCGTCCAGCCAGCCAGCGTGCTTATGGCAAAACCTTTTGAACGCCGCATGTAACGCGGCATCGCCACCCTCATTGAAGGTATTGTAGGCCTTGACGAGTAACTTTTGCTTATGCGCTGGTGAGAAGTTGGAGAAATAACTGATCAAATCAGTTGGCGTCACCAAGCCTTTTTCTGCAAGCCTCTGGATGCTGATAAAATCCGGGTTCCCGGCGTGTGCGCTTAGGCATTGGTATGGGGAGCCGCCTTCGTGCGGCATGTTGAGCGGTAGTGTTTGCCATATTAATACCCCAACCTCTTCCAGGAAATCGACAAACTGATAAGCATTCTGTCCAAGCACGCCAAGCGGCAGAGAACTGATATGCAACAAAACACCTGCTTGGCGTGATTGTGTAGCTTTCTTCATAAAACCCGCAATTGATTAAATTTAGTATTCCTGCCCTCTACGCATCGTACCGCTGTTTTCATCGTTGGCTGCGCGACTACCTAGGCTGACAGGTGTACTTAATGCTTTAGGGACAGGTAACCTGAGCAATTGATAAAGGTTGGTCAGGTTGCGTCTGTATAGCTGATCAAAACTGCTAACACTCATCGCGTTGTTATAATCCCCGAACCACCAGAACCAATCAGAGCCTTCACACACGGACAATTGCAATTCACATTGCTTCTTTTCCTCTGCGCTTAAGGTGCCGGCTTTCATTACCCTGTCGTATGCTGCCTTCGCGTCACAAAGCAGATCCCACCCCAGATTCTTATCCGCACTGCCTATCCAAGTACTGAAACTGCCATAGACCCAGCTTCCAGCCGATACTTCTGGCAGAATCTCAGCCGCAATTTTATACGGGCTCTTATCTGGCGATTTGACCGCTTTTACCACTTCGGATGGCGTTACCATTTCAATAAAAGGGTGATTAGCTAATGCCTGATACAGTTCGGTCAGGAAATAATAGCCGTTATATGGGTAATACTCCCACGCATTCTCCCCATCGAGAATCACACTCACCACAGGGTTCTCTTCGCGCTGGTAGGTGTGGTAAATATGTTCCAGATTCTGCACAAAATCATTCACAGCATCAGTGCTATGCATTTTGGAATACTCGAACCCTATTTTGTCCGACAATCTGTCATCGCGAAAAAAACAAAAAATCTGATTTTCCCCATCAGTAACTACATGTGGTTTGTACAGATAGTCATGGCGAGAAACTAACGCACGCCCCGGATTGGATTTACGCAGGCTATTTGCCAGCACCCCTTCACCGGAAGCAGCCCACTGCACGCCTTCTTCCGCCATTAACAATAGGCTTTCCTTTGACACCGCCCCTTCTGATGGCCACATCCCTACCGGCGCCGCGCCAAAGCGCTCCTTGTGGGAAAGCGTCGCATCATTCAAATGGTCGCGCGCGCGCACTTTCCCACCAGGATACTGGGTCGCTTTGGGTAGCTTTGCATTTGGCATTGCATCGCGCGCTGTATGAAAATCTATCAGCAATGGCAATATCGGGTGGTAATGCGGGGTAGCCGTGATTTCTATCTGGCCTTTGTGTTGCAAAGCTTTATAACGTGGGATTAGGTCAGCCATGGTTTCACCAACCAGATTGAATAAATCTCGGCGGTTCTGGAATGTAAAATGACTGCCTTTACCCATGAGGAATTGCACCAGCCTGTTATTGCGCTTGATGCTTTCCCCCATCCAGGCCAGATGGTACCAAACAAGCAAATCTGCCTTGTATTGAGCAGAAAAATATTCCAGATTCTGATTGCTGCTGGCCTGGCTTGCGGTCAGGTAAAGATTGTATAGCCGCTGATACTCGGCAAAGGGGGCCAGCATTTTCTCGTGATGGCTCTTGAAGCAGCTCTCGATAATATGCTGGCATTGCTCCTTAGTTGCGAACTCAAGATGCTCCTCTCCCAGCATAGCTAACACAGGATCCCTGATTTCTCCGGAAGCAAATTGCGCCACATAATCTTCAAGTTGATCCAGCAGCACCGGCACATAATTGAAACTAACGCGTGCTTTAGGATTGGCTTCAAGATGATAGGCCATGTCACTGTAATCTTTAATAGCGTGCAGATATGTCCACGGCAACACATACTCACCGGTCATGGAATCACGATAATCCGGCTGATGCATATGCCAATAGAGTGCAATCAATAGCTTAGGTGGTTGCATTTGATGCCCACTCGCTCCCTGTTTTATTTATACTTTTATTGTTTGATGCTTAGGTTTAAAGGTCTTCCAGCATTTCTGCCGTGACAAGCACTGTACCTTTTTCCGACACGTAAAAACGTTTTTTATCTACCTTCGCATCATAGCCGATCTGCATTCCTTCCGGAATTTTCACGCCTTTATCCACTACTACGTTCCTGAGTTTACAATGACGGCTAACCACTACATTCGGCAATAATACCGCGCCGTCCACCTCAGAGTAGCTATGCACACGCACATTGGAAAAGAGTACAGAGCTGGTAACGCACGCACCACTGATGATACAACCGCCAGACACGATGGAGTCCGTTGCTTTACCGGTTCTGCCTTCATCCTGAAACACAAATTTGGCAGGTGGCAGCTGCTCCTGATATGTCCAGATAGGCCACTGATTATCGTACATATTTAGTTCTGGTGTCACACGGGTCAACTCCATATTGGCCTCCCAATAGGCATCTATGGTCCCGACATCACGCCAATAATAAAACCCGTTCTTCGCCCCGACACAACTATCCGCAAAACGATGCGCATATACTTTGGCGCGTGAAATCAGATACGGAATGATGTCACCCCCAAAATCGTTGGATGAATTCGGATCGGCGGCATCTCGTGTTAATTGTTCATACAAGAACTCAGCGTTAAATACATAAATCCCCATACTCGCCAACGCCTGAGTGGTATCGCCTGGCATGTGCTTGGGATTGGCCGGTTTTTCTGCAAACTCAACAATGCGATCGTCGTCGTCCACAGCCATTACACCAAAACCTTTAGCTTCTTCCAGCGGAACATTCAGACAGCCCACCGTCATATCTGCATTTTTTCTTACATGCGTCGCCAGCATTTGGCCATAATCCATCTTGTAAATATGGTCGCCAGCCAGAATCACCACGTATTCAGCATTAGTCTCTTTCAAGATGTTCAGATTTTGAAACACCGCATCCGCTGTACCCTTATACCACTCTTCATTATCGTTTTGCTGTGAGGCCGGCAACAACTCGACGTATTCGTTGAACTCACCTTTCAGAAAGCTCCAACCGCGCTGGATATGCCGAATTAGACTATGCGATTTGTATTGCGTCACAACGCCAACTCGGCGAATACCCGA
>OEOE01000017.1_pt1 | contig 27227 bp, 25 predicted proteins | sample 1539681 | NCBI WGS metagenome assembly OEOE01 (sample SAMEA3611561, study PRJEB22512) | activated sludge metagenome | biome: Urban; feature: Wastewater Treatment Plant; material: Activated Sludge | place: Slovenia | collected 2012-09-24
GTATAAGGCACATGGTCTGAAGAACTCCGAGATAGATGTTGCCGAGAGCGCATTGCGTGACGTTGTCCGCAAGTATACGCGTGAAGCCGGTGTCCGTAGGCTAGAGCAGGAAATCGCTAAGATATGCCGCAAGGTAGTTAAGGAACTGTTGATCATGAAGTCTCGCAAAAAACTTCAGGATACGGGTGAATCAGCCAGGGCGATTAGAAAGATTAATGTGACATCCAAGAATCTGGAGAAATATCTTGGGATTTATCGTTATGACTATGGTGTCGCAGCTAAAGAAAATCAAGTCGGTCAGGTGACTGGTTTAGCATGGACATCGGTAGGAGGCGAATTGCTGACAATTGAGGCAGTGCAATTACCGGGTAAAGGCAAAACAATTACCACGGGCAAGCTGGGTGATGTGATGCAAGAGTCTGTACAGGCGGCCATGAGTGTAGTGCGTAGCCGCTCCAGGCGTTTGGGTATACCAGATGATTTCTACGAGAAAAAAGATATTCACATCCATTTACCGGAAGGCGCCACTCCTAAAGATGGCCCAAGTGCAGGTATTGCATTAACTACGGCGATTATTTCCGTGTTGACGGGCATTCCTGCGCGTGCTGATGTGGCAATGACCGGTGAGATTACCTTGCGTGGCGAGGTGCTTGCTATTGGTGGGCTCAAAGAAAAGCTGCTTGCAGCCCATCGAGGTGGGATCAAAACCGTGCTAATTCCGGAGTCTAACGTTAAAGACTTGGCTGAGATCCCAGAGAATATCAAGAACCATCTTAATATTCACCCTGTGAAGTGGATAGACCAAGTGCTGGAGTTGGCTTTGGAGCATATGCCTACATCCATAGAAGACGGCATGGCTGATGCAACAACAGTACAGTCCGAAGTGGGTTCCGAGACGAACGCCTCAGTTACTCACTGATTATTGGGTTAAAGTAAGAAAATATTCATTGAAATTGCAACTAAAGCCTTGACACGGGCTTTGGCGACTTGATATAAAAGCAAACGCAGGAAATTCCTGTCATTTTATTAACCTAAAGGGGATTACACGTGAACAAGTCTGAATTGATTGACCAAATTGCTAAAGCAGCTGGTATTTCTAAAGCTGCCGCAGGCCGTTCTCTCGACGCGGCAACAGCTGCGATCACCAAGGCTTTGAAAAAAGGCGATATGGTGACTTTAATTGGTTTTGGTACATTTTATGTAGGTAAACGTAGCGCACGTAGTGGCCGTAATCCTCGTACTGGCGCAACAATTAAAATCAGCGCAGCAAATTCTCCTAAATTTAGGGCTGGTAAAGCGCTTAAAGATGCTGTAAACTAGCGGACTTTGTTGGTTAACGGAGATTAACCAACAAGCACTGCAAGTTATTTTAAGTATTAAATGAATGCAGGGTGCTTAGCTCAGTTGGTAGAGCGTCGCCCTTACAAGGCGAATGTCAGCGGTTCGACCCCGTTAGCACCCACCAAATAAACATTTGCCTTGATTTAACAAAGAGTGCTTAGGCACTCTTTGGTTTTGTAGAGAGCAAAAACGCTTATAATGGCGCCCTTATAAGCGAGCAGTATAGCTGGAGCGGTAGTTCAGTTGGTTAGAATACCGGCCTGTCACGCCGGGGGTCGCGGGTTCGAGCCCCGTCCGCTCCGCCAACAAGTCTGAGTTGTACCAGTTTTGATGCAGCTTAGTGTAGAAGCCCCGCCAATAGCGGGGCTTTTGCTTTTCCAGATTCTCTGCAGTCCATAAACTGCCTCTTTCTTCGGAATTTATCTTTTTTCTCAGTTGCCCATTTTGGCAGTCCTCGCTCTTTATTTGCTAAAGTCCAGCAGCAACACCGGCTACCAATACGACCTGAGCCACAACCGTACCAACCTCACCATCGGCGCCAACAACTACGCCTACGGCATAGATACCGCCAACCCGCTTACTGTCACCTTAAGCGGGCAGGGCAACGGCATCGTCATGGCCGATGCCATCCGCATCGTGCCGGACACGGCGACGCAAACGCAGAACAACACCTACTTCGTGCACACCGACCACCTGGACACCCCGCGCCTGATTACCAGCTACAGCAACCAGAAGCGCTGGACGTGGTACCCTGAGAACAGTGAAGCCTTTGGGGCCAACCTGCCCAACGAGAACCCGGCCACCCTCGGCGTCTTCACCTACAACCTCAGGTTCCCCGGGCAGCTTTACGACCCACAAAGCCAACTGAGCTATAATTACTACCGGGATTACAACCCGCGCACGGGCAGATACATTGAGAGTGATCCGATAGGGCTAGAGGGCGGGATTAATACCTACAGTTACGTGAATGGGAATCCGCTCAGTTATAGCGACCCTGAGGGACTGTTTGCTTTACCTTTGCTTTATCCTGTTGGAGCGGCTATCGCAGATGCCTTAGGTAGTGCAACACTTGCCAACATAGGGATTGGTGCAACTTTGGCTGTTGCGGCTTCAATTCCAGGTGATTCATCTGCTAAGAAGGAAAGGGCTGTACCCTATCCTGACAGAAAACGTGGGAAATATACATGCGTTTGTAGAGCAGATGCAAATGGGAGAAGTCCTGATAATTGCTCAATTGATGACCAAGATTTTGCCATGGGCTACGGTGAAGGATCAACTTTGACCGAGGCTAAACGCGCAGCAGAAAAGGATGCTAAAGACAAACTGGGCTCAAAATCAGTTCATCACGTACAATGCCGCTGTACAAGTCCAAAAGGTGACCGAATTATTCCAACGAGGTAATTTATGGAAAATAATGATGAACAAAAAATCCTTCAAGATGCTGAAACTGCACTTAATACTTTAGGAGATTGCTCAGTAGTTTATGAGTTAATAAAGCCATTATTGATTAAAAATAATCCGGCTGCGTTGTTTTTGTATTCAACTTTTAGTGTTGCAGGTATGGAGACCGATGATGAGTTTGATATTCGAAGAATGGAATTACTAAATAAGTCTGCGGAGAGTGGCTATTTACCTGCTATCTATGAGCTTGCTGTTTGTTATGACTTGGGAGACCTTGTTGAGCAAGATCATACAATAGCTGGAGGGCTTTATAAGAAAGCTGCAGAAGCAGGATACGCTAAGGCAAAACTTAGCCATGGTTTAAACTTATTTTATGGCTCTCATGGCATGCCGAAAGATAAAGAGTTTGGCTTGAGTTTAATCAAGCAGGCAGCTAATGAAAATATTGATGGTGCAGTTGATGCTTTGAAACAGTTACATAACGATTAACCCACGCAAATCAATAGGACGCGTTAATAGGCGACGTACCACGATTTCTGGATAACGGCAGTAAACCTTATTATCACTACACTGCTTCCTTTGATTTTTACTGCGTAAAATTGTAATTGTAAACGCACTAGGCGGGTAAAAAAACAATAGGGGACAGACCACGATTTCCTGAAATGATATGCTCTGAAACCCAATCCCCATGCGCCTTCCAGAGCACCCGTTTTGAACATTTTAAGCACCTACTTCACAGCGGCCTGGGGCAAGAAAAGTGTGCACCGCAAGCTATGAGCTAGTACTGATTTCAGCGAAATCCAGCAGACCCTCATCAAGTGCCGAATTAAAGAATTCGCTGTTATTCCCTGATATTTTTGGAGCATGCGCTACTTATGCAGCCTTCGGTGGGGCAAAGAAGGGTCACAACCCACAGCTTAGTGGCAGCACTATTAATCAGATTCCCTGTAAAATTCTCTGAAAGCAGGTAACTGAGACGATTTAGCTAGAGACTGGCCGCTCCGCCAACACAAAAAGCGAGCCTTGAGGCTCGCTTTTTTATTTCCATATCTTTCTGCTAACGGGCAATACATGCGTTGCAGGCATGCTTGTGGTATATTGTCGCGTTTATTTAATTTTCTTTTTCCGCTTGAGTTCTTATGTTAGACGCAATTCGTAAACACACCCAAGGCTGGCTGGCCAAACTGATCCTGGCGCTGATTGTTATTCCGTTTGCATTGTTCGGTATAGATTCCTATTTGAATAACGCAGGTAGCGGTGTGGCTGTTGCCAAAGTGGATGGTAGCAAGATTTCCCTGCAGGAATATGGTATCGCAATGGAAAATGTCAGGAACCGTTTGCAAGCGGAAGGGCAGAAAGTGGACGCTCAGATGCTGGAAAGCCCCGCATTCAAACAATCTGTCCTGGATGGCCTGATCTCAAGACGTCTGGTAGGGAATGCAGTCAAGACGTTGCGCTTTACGGTCACGGACGATCAACTGAGCCAGCACATTTTTACGATGCCGGAGTTTCAGGAAAATGGCAAGTTCTCCGAAGAGCTCTACCACAAGACATTGGCGCAAAACAAGCTGACCGCAACCAAATTTGAGGCCAGCATCCGCACTGACATGATTGCACAACAAGCGCGTGAAGGCGTGAGCAGGCTTGCATTTGTGACGCCTGTGGCGGCAAGCCAGACGCTGACTTATCTGCATCAGCAACGTGATGTCAGCACAGCCGAAATCAAGACAGCGTCGTTTTTGTCTCAGGTAAAGGTTACGCCGGAAGAGGTAAAATCTTATTACGAGCAGCACAAGGATAAATTCAAATCGCCGGAACAGGTGAAGCTGGAATTCGCCTTGCTTTCCGTTGCGCAGTTGTTGACGCAGACTTCTGTGACGGAAGGGGAAGTCAAAGCATTTTATGATGAGAATGCCCCCAAATTTCAAGGTAACGAGCAGCGCCAGGCTAGCCATATCCTGATTGCTTTTGGTGTTGGTGCTGCAGATGCCGACAAGGCGGCGGCCAAAGCGAAGGCGGAAGATATTCTTGCTCAGGTGCGCAAAAGCCCGAAACGCTTTGAAGAGCTGGCGACCAAATATTCGCAAGACCCGGGCTCTGCCACCAAAGGCGGCGATTTGGGCAGCTTTGGCCGCGGCGCGATGGTGAAGCCGTTCGAGGACGCGGTGTTTTCGATGAAAGTAAATGAGGTCAGTGACATCGTTGAGTCCGAATTTGGTTATCACATCATCAAATTGACGGGTATCTCTGGCGCTTCGTCCTCGTTCGAGAGCATGAAGCCGCAAATCAAGGGTGAATTGATGTTCCAGAAGGCGCAAGCTAAATATGCTGAATTGAGCGAAGACTTTGGCAACACAGTCTATGAGCAGTCCGGTAGCTTGCAGCCGGTCGCCAAGAAATTTAACTTGCAGCTGCAGACCAGTGGCTGGATGAGCCGTGAAGATGGCGCGAAGTTCTTCAAGAATGAGAAGATTATGGCACAGGTGTTCTCCGATGAGGTGTTGAAGGAGAAGCGCAATACGGAGGCCATTGAAGTGTCACCCAATAACCTGATTTCCGCCCGTGTGCTGGAATACAAGCCAAGTGCACCACGTAGCTTTGATGAGGTGAAGGGTGGCATTGAGGCTGTGCTGAAACTCGAACAGGCGATGAAGCTGGCAAAAGAGAAGGGTGAGGCTGTATTGGCCAAATTGAAGAACGGCCAGAAAGATGGCGAACTGGAATGGATCCCGCCTGTGACGGTAGATCGCAAGAACGCCCAAGGTTTGACGGATGGCGTGATGAACCAGGTGTTCAAAATCAGCACGAACAAACTACCCGCATATGCAGGCTTTATGGACGATAAGCGTGCTTATGTGCTGGTAGAAGTGAGCCATCTGGACAATCAATTGGCGGGCGATGCTACTGCCAGAACTGCCGCTGAAAGCGATTTGCAACGCGCTGTAGAAGCGGAGTATGTCGGGGCTTATTTGCGATCCCTGAAAGCGAAAGCGGATGTTTCCGTAAACAAAAAGTTGCTGGAAAGCAATAGCCAGTAAGATATGGCGATAACGCAGGCATGAAAAAGCGGACATTTTGTCCGCTTTTCTATTTTAAACGATGCTCTGGAAGCCAGTATTGATGCGCCTTCCAGAGCATATGTTTTTAACTATTCTATTTGCCCGGCCGCGGTAATGTTCATGCCGCCGTCCACATAAGTAATCTCACCAGTCACGCCGGAAGCCAGATCACTACACAGGAAGGCAGAGACGTTGCCAACTTCCTCAATCGTCACATTGCGGCGCAGTGCCGCATGGCGCTCGTTAAAACTCGTCATTTTATCGAAATCCGCAATACCAGAAGCGGCCAGTGTCTTGATAGGGCCTGCAGACACCGCGTTGACACGAATGCCGCGCGGCCCCAGGCTTTGCGCCAGGTAGCGCACATTGGCTTCCAGGCTGGCCTTTGCCACGCCCATCACGTTATAGTTTGGCATGGTGCGTTCTGCGCCCAGATAGCTCAAGGTGAGCAGGCTGCCATTGCGGCCCTGCATCATCGGATAAGCGGCTTTGGCCATAGCGGAGAAACTGTAGGAACTGATGTCATGCGCGATGCGGAAGTTTTCACGGCTGATGCCATCCAGACTAATCGTGTCCAGATAATCGCCAGCCAAAGCCGTTTTTGGTACAAAGGCAATCGAATGCACTACACTGTCTAAGCCATCCCAGTGTTTGGCAAGAGAGTCGAATAATGCCGCAATCTGCTCATCGGATGCGGCATCGCAAGGCAGTACGATCTTCGAGTCGAAATCCGCTGCCAAATCAGCCACGCGCTGTGCATGCTTCTCGATTTGATAGGTGAAGGCTAATTCAGCACCTTCGCGTTTCATTGCGGCCGCAATGCCGTAGGCGATGGAGCGGTTGCTCAGCAGTCCTGCAATCAATACTTTTTTTCCGGCTAGAAATCCCATGATTCATCCTTACTTGTTAGAGTTGCTTCGGGGGTCCAATGCATCTCTCAACCCCTCGCCAAGCAGATTATACCCCAATACAGTGACCAGAATGGCCAAACCGGGAAAGAGCGACAGCCACCAGGCAAACTGGATATACTCTTTCCCATCGGTCAGGATGTTGCCCCAGGAGGCTTGCGGCGGCTGGACACCAAGCCCAAGGAAACTCAGGCCGGATTCCAGTAATACCGCGCTTGCGACGCCTAGCACCGAGCTGACAATGATGGGTGTCAGGCTATTTGGCAACAAGTGGGTGAATATCAGCCTAAAATCCTTGGCACCAAGTGTGCGGGAAGCCATGACAAATTCGCGCTCGCTCAGACTTAGGAATTCTGCGCGCACCAGTCGTGTTACGCCCATCCATGAGGTAAGGCCGATGACGATCATGATGTTGATGATGGAAGGGGTCAGGAAAGCAATCACGGCCAGTATCAGGAAGAAGCTGGGAATCGACAGCATGATGTCCACCAAGCGCATGATGACGGTATCTACCCAGCCGCGATAATAGCCAGCCAAAGCGCCTAGCACGATACCAATGGCTGTAGAGATGCCAACGGCCACAAGGCCTACCAGCAAGGAAACGCGCCCGCCGTAAAGCATGCGGCTGAATACGTCGCGTCCCAGGCCATCCGTACCCATCCAGTGCGTAACGGAGGGTGCCAGCAGGATAGATTTCACGTTGATTTCATCAGGGTCGTATGGGGCAATGACGGGCGCCAGCAGCGCGAGTACCAGCACCGCAAGGATGATGACGAAGCCTGCCAATGCCAGTGGGTTGGAGAGAGTTTTTTTGAGCAGGTCGTTCATTAGCGTGCAACTCCTCGCCGTACACGCGGGTCTGCCCAGGCATAGGCAACGTCTGCCAGCAGGTTGCCAATCAAGGTCAATGTTGCGCCGATGGTCAGTATGCCCATTACCACCGGGAAATCGCGCATCAGCACGGCATCATAGAACAGTTTACCCATGCCCGGGATGGCAAAAATGGTTTCAGCGATGACCGAGCCGCCAATCAAGCCAGGTATTGAAAGACCAATGATAGTGATAAGCGGTAGCAACGCGTTGCGCAGGGCATGTGTATAGACCACGCGCTGCTCGTTCAAACCCTTGGCGCGCGCCGTGGTGATGTAATCCTGCTGCAGTACGTCCAGCATGCCATTCTTGATGAACAGCGTGATGCCCGCCAAGCCGGTTATGGAAGGGATGATGACAGGCATCATCAAGTGACTCAAAGTGTCCTTGATTTTTCCCCAAGTGCTAAGTGTTTCGTAATTTAGGCTGTGAATGCCGGAAATTGGCAGCCAGTTGTTGACCACGCCCAACCAATACATCAATAGCAGAGAGAGCCAAAAGCCAGGAACGGAGAAGCCGATAAAATTGAACAGAGTGATGCTTTTATCCTGCCAACCCCTGTATTTGCGCGCGGCGATCACGCCAAGCGGAATAGCAAAGCTGAGCGTAATAGCCAGTCCTAGCACGTTGATGAGTAAGGTGATCGGCAGCGCTTCCTGTATCATGCCTTTGGTGACATTGCCGTCTTTGTCGGTCTTTTCCCAGAACACCGGTTTCTGGTGGCTGGCGAAAGAGTTGCCGAAGTCCAGTGTTGCCATGCGTTTCAGCCACAGCCCATATTGCACGATGACAGGCTTGTCCAGATTGTACATTTCGCGCAGTTTCTGGCGCGATTCCTCGCTGGCTTTCGGGTTGAATGCAGCCTCATTACTGGTGATGTCGCCCGGCGCCAAATGCATGATGAAGAACGAAATCAGGCTGATGCCGACCAGCATCGGAATCATCCATAACACGCGCTTAATCAGGTATTTCAGCATTAGTTTCCTGCAATCTCATTCCGGCGCAACTGGGCTGGAATGTACCATTTATGCGAATCGTAGCCCACGCCGGCAGGCGGGATGGGGTCGACAATACCTTGTACGCGCTTGTGAATGGCACTCAGGCCGTAGCCTGCGGAGAGATAGACCATGGGTGAATCCTCGAGCAGTATTCTGGAGAACTCGTGGTAAATCTTCTTGCGTTGTTCCAAATCAAATTCGGTGCGGCCTTGCTCTAGCAATTTGTCCACTTGCGGGTTGTTATAGCCGATAAAATTGAACTGGCCGGGTGCCTGCTGGCTGGAATGCCAGATATTGTACTGGTCGGGGTCGAGACCCAGGCTCCAGCCCAGGATTACAGCATCAAAATTACCGGGTTTGATAAAGTTTGTCAGGAAAGTGGCCCATTCATACTCGCGTATGCTGATGTCGATGCCGACTTCTTTTAGTCTGCGCTGAATGAAAACAGCGGTTTTCTCGCGCTCCTTGTTGCCATTGTTGGTGATGAGTTCAAAGCGGAGTGGCTTGCCATCTCGTTCCACAATACCGTCACCATTGCTGTCTACAAAGCCTGCTTCCTTAAGAAGTTCGCGCGCTTTGGCCGGATTGTAAGAATAGGGTTTTAAATCCGGGTTGCTCCAGCGTGTGCCAGGTTTGTAGGGTGAGGCGATATTGATGCCCAGTCCTAGATACACGCCATCAATAATTTCCTGCTTGTCGATCGCGTAATTGATAGCTTTGCGCACGCGTACATCGTCAAACGGCTTGCGCTTGAGGTTAAAACCAAGATAAGTGTAACTGTTGCCCAGCTCTTTGTATAAGTTGAGCTTTTGCTGGAGATCGGCGCGCGCGGGAATGATGCGTGCGTAGGTGATTGGGGTTAGCCCCATAGTGTCGATATTATCGGCCATCAGCTCCAGAAACTGTGCGGCGGTATCGGGAATCATGCGCGTTACCAACTGGTCAATCTGCGCAGGACCTAATGCTGATGAGGGATTTCGGGTGAGCGTGATATGCTCGCCATGGGCCCATTTACCCAGCCTGTAGTAGCTGCTGCCGACCGGGTTGCGTGCAAAGGCGGTGCTGTGTAAATCCTGACCCTCCAACAGATGCTTGGGTAGCACCTGTAAGCCTGCCCAACTATCCAGCGCGGGGGAAAATGGTTGTGCGTATGTGACCTGAAAAGTGAGCGGATCTGGAGTCTGGGCGTATTTGACCAACGAGAAATCCGAGGCATAGGGACTGGCAGTTTTCGGCTTGATGACGGCCTGCCAGGTAAACAGTACATCCGTGCTGGTAAGTGGTTTGCCATCTGCCCACTTGAGATTGGGTTTGAGCTTGAAAGTAATGGTTTTCTTGTCTTCTGAAACTGTCCAGTTTTCTGCAAGTTCGCCTTCTAGGTCAAGATTGGCGTTATATTTGAGCAGGGTGTTAAAAATATTGGAGGCAATTGCACTAGCGGAAGCTTCCCCCGCTACCATGGTAATCAATGTACTGGGTTCGCCAATGGAGGCGCCGATCAGGGTTCCTCCTTCGACAGGGGGATATTTTTGCAAAAAGTCCTTATTGTCGGTTTCTACGGTTTTCTGACCGCACCCGGACAAGCTTACGATGAGTAATAGACCCGGCAGCAGAGAAAAATGCAAAGGTGTTCTGCTGTAATACATCGCTGAATGACCGGGGATTATTTTATTTTTTTGCCAACATGAGCCCTAAGGCGCGCAGAAGATGTTTTTTTGGCTTTGTGGGAGATGTGTCTGGATTTAGCCTTAATGCTTTTGCCACTAGCGCGGGCATGACGGGTTGATTTGGTAGCGCTGTAAGCGCCACGTTTTCTGGCGTTGGTTTTTACCAAGGGCTTACTGTCAAAATTATCCTGCACACTGGCAAAATCGCTTCCCAGCCGTTTATTGGAGGCGAGATCGTATTTGACCGGAACCAGCAAGGTTTGCGAATGACGGAACTTGTTACGTACGGGCAGATCGTTGACGTTTCTTAATTCGGAAACATGAATGCCAAACTTCCTGGCGATGTTGTCCATACGTTCACCCCGCTTGGCATAATAGGTCTGCCAGTTGGTCAGTGGCTTATCGTAATTCGCCAGGTTTTCGGCAAAACGATCGGCCGCCCAGGTTGGTAGTAGTAGATGGTGTACGGTGCCGTTGGCAGTAATGACCGGGCGGTTATAGCCGGGGTTGAGTGCGATGAATTCATCATAGGAAATCTCGGCCAATTTAGCAGCCAGCCTGGCGTCAATCTGGTCTGGCGCGTTGACGCGGGTAAAATATGCGCGGTTTGGAATGCCTTGTAATTCGAGGCCGTATTTTGCCGGTTCAGTCACGATATTCTTGATGGCTTGGAGTTTGGGTACATAGTTCTTGGTCTCGGCAGGCAAATCCAAACTTTGGTAGTCTGTGGGCAATCCTTTGCGGCGATTGCGCTCAATAGCGCGCTGCACCGTGCCCTCACCAGCATTATAAGCGGCCAGTGCGAGATCCCACGCGCCGAACATACCATGCAGCTTCTGAAGGTAGGTAAGTGCAGCATTGGTTGCAGCGGTCACGTCTCGGCGGTTGTCTACCCACCAGTTTTGTTTCAGGCCAAAATCTTTGCCGGTGGCCGGCACGAACTGCCAGATGCCGGATGCGCGGCTGCGAGAGTAGGCTTGCGGATTGTAGGCACTTTCAATCATCGGTAGTAGAGCGATTTCGCTGGGCATGCCGCGCTTTTCCACTTCCTGTACGATGTAAAACAGATATTTCTGGCTACGCTCCATCATGCGCTTCACGTAATCTGGGCGTGAGGCATACCAGGATTCATGTGCGGATGTGTATTCAGACTCGATATCAGGCATCGCATAGCCGCCCTTGATGCGTGCCCACAAATCTTCTTCGGCGTTCTCGGGCTCGTCGGCATTCAGGTTTTCGACCAAACCTAGCAAGGGGTCGCTCGACAAGTTGCTGGTTTGGTGTTGGCTGTCATCGATGATTTCTATCTGGATGCCAGCGGCATTGGTTTCGGCCAGTGCAGAGTGAACGTAGGCGCTGGAGGCCAATAAAAACGCTAGCCCGAGGCGGCGACTGAATTGCATCAAAATGGCGGTTGGTCGGGTCATCAAAATGTGAAATGCCTTCATCATCGGATTGTTTGTACAGGTCAGCGCATCTTAAATGTAGACTTGGCGTGGTGTCAAGTAAAGTTTCACTTAATATTCTTACATTATCTTTATGATTAGTAATTGTTTTTAAGTGTTCTTATGGCAGTAAAAACTGAAAGTTCGCTTGAGTTTATTGCTTGTGAATTTAGGGTAATTCCAGCTTGTTGGCAGCGCAGAAAGGGGTTGGTTTTTAGCTCGATATTTATGGTGCTGGGTAGGGTAGGTAAGTTTTGATCTCGTAAATATCTGACTTCACTCCGCCGTTTGATCAGATCGGGGTTGTTAGGTTCAAGCGTCAATGCGAATTCGATGTTCTGCTGGGTATATTCATGTGCACAATAGACCATGGTTTCCGGAGGCAGTTCTTTAAGCCTGTTCAAGGATTGCAGCATCTGGGCTGGTGTGCCGTCTAGCAAGCGGCCACAGCCTGCGCCAAACAGCACATCGCCGCAAAACAGCAGGTTGTCACCCAGGTATGCGATATGATCCTGCGTATGCCCGGGCAAATGCATTACTATAAACTCCAATCCAATCAATGGGATGGATACGGTATCGCCTTCTCCAACCGCATGATGCTGGAATATGTAGCGTCCATATTGGGGCGCATAGACATTGGGCTGATGGCGCTTCAACAAGTTTGCTACGCCGCCGATATGGTCATCATGATGGTGAGTGATGAGTATATCGGTCAAACGCAGGTTCAGGCTATCCAGTTTTTCCTGCACCGGTACCGCGTCTCCGGGGTCAATGACGATTGCATGCCGCGCATCGTGCAAAAGCCAGATATAATTGTCGCGAAATGCGGGAATAGGAACAATTTGCAACATGCGGAAAGACCGATGCGTTAGGATGATGAGATAGTACAATTAAACACCAGTTATTTTCATCACTCAATGCAAAAAACACTTCAAGATTTTTGGCTGGAAACAACGTTAGGCCGATATCTGCTGCAACAGGAACAGCAGATATTTGACGATTCGGTTAGCGATATTTTCGGTTTTTATGCGGTGCAATTGGGTATGGCGCCGCTGCAGGCTTTGAAAAGCTCCCGTATTCCCCACATATTCCAGGTGAATGGGGAGCAGAGCCATATGTGCTGTGATAGCGGCTATTTACCATTCGCTGAAAGCACGATAGATTTGATTTGTATGCCGCATACGCTTGATGTGAGTGAGAACCCCCATCAGGCTTTGCGTGAGGCGGAACGGGTACTGGTGCCAGAAGGACATCTGATACTGACCGGGTTCAATCCGGTCAGTTTGTGGGGGCTGCGCAAGGTGCTTTCTGGTAAGCAAGAATATCCTTGGCAAAGTCCATTTTTCGGCCAGACGCGGATTCGTGACTGGCTGGCGTTGTTGGGGCTGGAACTGGTGGATAGCCGGATATTCGGCTTTATGCCACCGGTGAGTAGCGAGCGCTGGTTTCATCGACTGGCTTGTATGGAAAAGGTCGGGCAGCGTTGTTACCCGATGCTGGGCGGCGCGTATTGTATCGTGGCAAAAAAACGCGTAGTCAATATGACTCTCTTAAAACCAAATTGGAAAAAGGCTGCTATAAAATCCGGGTTGGTAGTCGGCAGCCACAAAAAAACCAAATCAAGTCAGAAAACCAAACACCAATGAATGATATGCAAAAATGGGTGGAAATTTACGCAGATGGTGCTTGCAAGGGCAATCCCGGCATAGGGGGCTGGGGGGCTCTGCTGCAATATGAAGGGCGCGAGAAAACAATCTATGGTGGCGAACTGGATACAACTAATAATCGCATGGAGCTAATGGCAGTGATACGCGCTTTGGAAACGCTGAACAGGCCAAGCAGTGTGCGTTTGTATACGGATTCTTCCTATGTACAAAAAGGCATGACCGAATGGCTGGCTGGCTGGAAAGCCAAGGGCTGGCGTACAGCGGATAAAAAGCCGGTGAAGAATGCAGATTTATGGACACAGCTCGATAAACTGGCACAGCAACATCAAATGGAGTGGATTTGGGTGCGCGGCCATGCAGGGAACGATGGTAACGAGCGTGCTGATAGTCTTGCGAATCAAGGCGTGGCACAGATTTTAGGAGCAGTGGGATAATGATACGGCAGATTTTTCTGGATACCGAAACGACAGGCTTGTACCCGGATCAAGGGCATCGCGTGATTGAGATCGGTGCGGTGGAGTCTGTCAATCGTCGTCTGACCGGCCAGAACTTCCATGTGTATTTGAATCCTGAGCGCGAGATTGATGCTGCCGCACAAGAAGTGCATGGCATCACGCTGGAGTTCTTGCAGGATAAGCCGTTGTTTGCCGAAAAGGCCGGGGATTTTTGCAGCTTTATTCAAGATGCCGAGTTAATTATTCACAATGCACCATTTGATGTCGGGTTCTTGAATGCCGAGTTTGGCCGAATCGGGCTACAGTCAGTGAGCGAGATTTCGGCTAAAATCACTGATACGCTGAAGATGGCGAAGGATGCACGCCCCGGTCAGCGCAATAACCTGGACGCGCTTTGCAAACATTTTGGCATTGACAACACGAGGCGCACTTTGCACGGTGCCTTGCTGGATGCGGAGTTGCTGGCAGAGGTATACTTTGCCATGACACGCGGCCAGGATAGCCTGATGATGGATCTGGTGCAGCATGAAGTCGCGCAAGGAGTGGAGTTGCAGATGGAAGCAGTTGGCAAAGTGAAAGTCTTGCATGCGGATAGGGATGAATTACTAGTGCATGAAGCCTATATCCAGTCGCTGGCGAAATCTGGTGCAAAACCTTGGTAATATTTAGGCAAGAATTCGAAGAAAGGTAATATGAATAATTGTATTATTGTGACAGGCGGCGCTGGGTTTATCGGTAGCAACTTTGTAAACGCTTGGGTGAAACTGGGGCTAGGTAAAGTCATCAACCTTGATAAGCTGACTTATGCCGGTAACATGGAAAACCTGTCCGAGATCGAGCATGATTCTGCACACGTTTTTGTGCATGCAGACATTGGCGACCGCGATGTTGTAAGCGAGTTGCTGCGTACACACCAGCCGCGCGCAGTAGTCAATTTTGCTGCGGAAAGCCACGTGGACCGCTCTATCCATGGCCCTGGCGAGTTTATCCAGACTAACGTGGTAGGTACCTTTAACTTGCTGGAAGAGGTGCGCGCCTACTGGGGTGACCTGGGTGAAGCAGATAAAGCCAACTTCCGCTTCCTGCATGTTTCTACCGATGAGGTGTATGGCTCACTGGGGCCGAGCGATCCGGCATTCAAGGAAACGAACCGCTACGAGCCAAATAGTCCATATTCCGCGTCCAAGGCGGCTTCTGACCATTTGGTGCGCGCCTACCACCATACCTATGGCTTACCAACATTAACCACGAACTGCTCGAATAACTACGGCCCGTATCACTTTCCGGAAAAATTGATTCCCTTGGTGATTCACAATGCGTTGGCAGGCAGGCCCTTGCCGATTTATGGCAATGGCAGCAATGTGCGCGACTGGCTGTATGTCGGCGACCATTGCAGTGCGATTCGCCGCGTGCTGGAAGCAGGCAAGCTAGGTGAAACTTACAACATAGGTGGCTGGAACGAGAAAACCAACCTGGAAGTCGTGCATACCTTGTGCGATATTCTGGACAAGAAAGCCCCCAAAGCACAAGGCAGCTATCGTGACCAGATTACCTTTGTGCAAGATAGGCCAGGGCATGACCAACGTTACGCGATTGACGCGACCAAGATTGAGCAAGAGTTCGGCTGGAAACCTGCAGAAACCTTTGAAACCGGTATTCAGAAAACCGTGGATTGGTATCTTGCCAACCAGGAGTGGGTGCAGCATGTCACCAGCGGCGAGTACAAGAACTGGGTCAGCAAAAATTATGCGGACCGCGGCGAGGAGATGGCCTGATGAACCCCAACAAGACATCTATGAAAGGTATCGTGCTGGCAGGCGGCTCCGGTACGCGCTTGTATCCGGTGACACAAGTCGTTTCCAAGCAGTTGTTACCTGTGTATGACAAACCCATGATCTACTATCCGCTGTCGGCCTTGATGCTGGGCGGCATTCGCGATGTGTTGGTGATTTCCACGCCACAGGATACACCGCGTTTTACCGAGCTGCTGCAAGATGGCAGCCAGTGGGGCATGCATATCCAGTACGCAGTACAGCCTTCCCCGGATGGTTTGGCGCAGGCTTTTATCATTGGTGAACAGTTCATAGGTCAGGATCCATGTGCGCTGGTGTTGGGCGACAACATTTTCTATGGCCACGAGCTGAGTGAAATGGCCGAGAAGGCGGCAACACGGGAAAAAGGGGCTACGGTGTTCGCGTACCCGGTGCACGACCCGGAGCGTTACGGCGTAGTCGAATTTGATGCCAGCGGACAAGCTATCAGCCTGGAGGAGAAGCCCAAAGCACCTAAATCGCGCTATGCGGTAACTGGCCTGTATTTTTATGACAACCGTGTGGTGGATGTCGCTAAAAACATGAAACCATCGGCGCGAGGTGAGCTGGAAATCACGGACGTGAACAAGCAATATCTGGCCTGGAATGAGTTGCATGTGGAAGTGATGGGGCGCGGCATGGCTTGGTTAGACACGGGCACGCACGAATCCCTGCTGGAAGCGGGCACGTTTATCGAAACCATCGAGAAGCGCCAAGGTTTGAAGATAGCCTGTCCCGAAGAGATTGCCTATCGCAAAGGTTTCATTGACGCGGCGCAAGTGGAAGTTATGGCAGCGAAATACGCCAAAAATGGTTATGGCCAATATCTGAAACAGATTCTGAACGAAAAGATTTTTTAAATGAACGTCGTCAAAACACAGATTCCCGAAGTGCTGATTTTTGAACCCAAAGTATTCGGCGATGCGCGCGGGTTCTTCTTCGAGAGTTTCAATGCCAAGGTGTTTCAGGAAGCGACCGGTCTTGATGTGCAGTTTGTGCAGGACAATCATTCCAAGTCCGCACAGGGCGTACTTCGCGGCCTACATTACCAGATCGAACAAGCGCAAGGAAAACTGGTGCGCGTAACGGCGGGCGAGGTATTTGATGTTGCGGTAGATATGCGTCAAAGTGCCGCGACTTTTGGTCAGTGGGTCGGTGTGCATCTCTCGGCGGAAAACAAGCGCCAGTTGTGGGTCCCACCTGGTTTCGCACATGGATTTTTGGTGCTGAGTGAATCCGCAGAGTTTCTGTACAAAACCACTGATTTCTATGCGCCGCAGCACGAGTGCTGTATTCGCTGGGATGATCCGTCTATTGGCATCGAATGGCCATTGCAGGACGCGCCGCTGCTGTCTGTCAAAGATCAGGCGGGTTTGAGTTTTGCCAATGCCAGGAAATTTGCTTAAGGTTTCAGAAGAAAATCCCGTGAAAATTCTGCTCACAGGCGTCAACGGTCAAGTGGGACATGCCCTGCAAGCCAATCTGGATGCGGCTCGCAGGCCAGATGTTTTGCATGATGTGATTGCATTGTCGCGCACCGAGTTGGACTTGAGCGATGCGGATGCGATTCGCCGCGTGGTGCGTGAAAGCAAGCCAGACCTGGTCGTCAATCCCGCGGCTTATACCGCGGTGGACAAGGCAGAAAGCGAGCCGGAACTGGCATATGCCATCAACGCCACTGCGCCGCAGGTACTGGCGGAAGAGGCGGCGCGCATTGGTGCGGCGCTAATCCATTTCTCGACGGATTACGTCTATGATGGCAACAAGCAGGGCAAGTATGAGGAAAGTGATGCCGTTAACCCCATCAGCGTGTATGGCAGAAGCAAGCTGGCGGGCGAGGAGGCGATACGTGCTGTAGGTTTGCCACACCTGATTCTGCGCACCAGTTGGGTGTATGGTGCGTACGGCAAGAATTTCCTGAAAACCATTCTGCGACTGGCTGCGGAGCGCGATAGTTTGCGTATCGTGGCAGATCAGTGGGGCGCGCCCACCAGCAGCGAAAGCATTGCCGATGCGGTGACCAAACTAATCAAGGCGTGGAATATTGAAAATGCGGCGCAAACCGGCGTTTATCATTTCACTAACGCGGGCGAGACGACTTGGCATGGCTTTGCAACGGCTATCGTGGCGGAATATGAGGCGCTGCAGGGCGAGAAGAACTGGCCCGCATTGAAAGCGAAGCAAACGGATATTCAACCAATTGGCACGGCGGATTATCCGACACCTGCCGTCCGTCCGGAGAATTCCAGGCTGGATAACAGCAAACTTAAAAGTACCTTCGATATTGCCTTGCCGGATTGGCGCGCTGCACTGCGGCAGGTGATGCGCCAATTACCTTAAAAAGATTTTAGCCGATTGCATCCGCCCAACTATTGGGCGTTTCGTAAAGCCGCACACGCTCGAGATTGAGGTGGTTGCCAAACGTGTCGTGATATTCGTTTTTCAGGATACGGAACGCTTCTGCCGCCATGTTCTCCGCGGTCGGCACAGTCGGGAAAATCACGGTTTTATGATTGGGCAGGCTGTTCAAAAAATCAAGAACTTCAGTATCTTTTTCGTAAACCAGAAAAGCGTGATCCCACACATCCACCACGCTTTCACGGGCGATGCGCTTCACATCGGCAAAATCCATCACCATGCCGTTCTCAGATGCGGATTCCAGTGCGATGATGTCGCCGCTTAGGGTGATTTCCATCGCATAGCGATGACCGTGCAGGTTGCGGCACTGGCTTTTGTGGTGCGGAATGCGATGTCCGGCATCGAATTCCAGTCGGGTCGTGATTTGCATGCCGCTATTATAACAGCAGGCTTATGCTTGTGATTGCAGCCAAGTGATGAAGTCATCATATGCCATAGGTTTGGCAAACAGGTAGCCTTGGCATTTATGTATGCTGATTTTCTTGATCAATGCAAAACTTTCCTCATCCTCGATACCTTCAGCTAACACTTCTTTCCCTAAACTGTGGGCGAGTGATGCGATGGATTCGACGATTTTAAAGTCATCCTTGGAACGCGCGATGTTTCTGATAAATGATTGGTCAATTTTAATAAGATCTATCGGCATGGTTCTTAACCTGGATAAGGAAGAAAATCCGGTACCAAAATCATCTAGGGCTAGCCTAAAGCCGAGCTGGCTAAGGTTGTTTATTACGGAATTAGAGGTTTCGTTCAACTCCAGAATACCTTCTTCGGTAATCTCCAGCACGATGTTTTTGCTATCGAGTTTCCACAGGTCTAGCGCTTGACTGAGTAAGTGTGGTAATTCGGCATCATACAAATCTTCGGCACGCAGGTTAAATGTCAGGTAGATATCATGTGCGTGGTTTTGTGTCAGCTCACTGGCCATTCTGCACGCAGAGTTAGCTAGCCAGCGCGTGAACAGCTTGCCCTTGCCAACTTTGTTAAGGATATCAATCGTATGGCTTGGATAAATATGGTATTGCGCCAGTTTCTGGCAGCGCAGAAGCAGTTCAGCACCTTTGCATTTGCGGGTTTTGCTATCCACGATCGGCTGCAAGTAAAGCTCGAGTGAGTCGGACGAGTATGCATTCAGCACCTCGTTTTCCAGGTGGATTTTTTCTGCAATCTGCTGGCGTAGATTTTCCGTGTAGATGACCAGATATTGCGTGGTTTGAACAGCGCTTTCCAAAGCCAGCCTGGCATTTTCCAGCAGCGTTACAATTTGCGCCGGATGATCGCTCTGCGCAGCACCGATAAAAGGCACTACGAGTACGGACTGGTGTTCGCCTTGCATCATCTCTTCGAATGCGCGAAACAGTTTTGCAGCTAATAGGTTTATTTTCAATGTGTTTTCTATTCCGGTCAGCAGGATTTCAAATTGCAGGTTGGCGTTATAGAAGAGTTGGGCGTTGTCAGGTAAGTGCTTTACCAAAGTTTCTTTTATGCTTTGGTTGAGTCGAACATGCTCCTGGTTGGAGAATATCAGATTGTGTTTGAATGGATGGAATTGAACCGACAAAACTGCCAGCTGACCTGTTGGTGCAGAGTTGGCGGCTTTAGCGGTTAGAATGGCAGAAAGTTGGGCAGAGCGGGGTAGCTGCGTGTTCGTGTCAAAGTTGATTACCCAATCCAGTTGGCTACGTTGAAGGGCATGATTTGTCTCGTAAAGGAGGCTGAACAGAAAAAGACGCAGTTGTGTGATGTTGGCATTAAACCACCCGCTCAGGTGAAGTGAGCTTAGCAATTTTTCAATAGTCAGTAGCGACACCCCATGCTGAATAGCATTCAGCCAGAGATAGATCAGGCGATTGATGTTATCAGTGAACTCCTCCAGCGTGAGGCTGTGATGCCAGTTATGTAATTCCTGAAACAGTGCGCTTGACGTTACTTTCTGCGCTTGGGGCAATTGCCCGTATACCCTTTGCAACTGGGGCTGATTTATTTTTATTTTCCTGCAAAGCGCTTCCGGGGTTAGTCCGTGTTGCAATATCCTTTCTGCAAGCTGGTCCGGCAGGTAGCTGAAGTCAACTTCTTGTGCTTCAACGCTTGTTGCTGCTTCATATTGCATTCAGGTAATCGCCACAGTTAAATGTAGAAATCCTCAGGATTCAGGCCATAGCTGTCAGGAGGGATGCCTCTGACGATTTTATATGGTTCACCTGAAGGCGTGCTGGGTTGTAGCAGCAGATTGAGCATGATGGGCGCCTGGTAACGGGTTTTGTCAGGTGCCAGCAGGATCATCAGTCTAGGTAACAAACGTCGCACCTGATTTTGTTGCACCACCAGCGCGACTTCGCCAGTGTTCAACTCCACCAGTGAACTAACCGGATATATACCCATGAATTGTACAAGCTGGTCAATGAGCTCCTTACGGAACTGGCTACCGCCTAGGTTGTAGATCTCATCTAGCGCCTTTTGGTGATATATCGCTTTGGCGTAGCTTTTGTTGCTGGTAATAGCGCAATATGCGTCTATCAACCCGGCTATTTGCGCAGGTAAGGTAATCTCATTTTCAATTAAGCCCTTAGGGTAACCACTGCCGTCAGCCCGTTCATGGTGTTGCGCAACGATCAGCGTTGTAGTCATGGGAATATCCGGTGTTTTTTCAAGAATCTTCAGTCCTTCATCCACATGTTTTTTGGCATACTCATATTCTTCCCGTGTGAGTTTTCCTTCTTTCAGCAAGATATCGGGAGATAATTTAGCTTTCCCTATATCCTGCAATAATCCAGCCAGCCCTAGCTCTTTGACTTGCGGTTTGGAGAGAGCAAGAAAATTGCCAAAAGCCATCATGGTAATCGAGACATTTAAGGCATGGTTGTAGGCGTGACTGTCGGTCTGTTTGAGTTTTGCCAGCCATAACAGCGCATCCGGAGAGCGTCCAATACTGTCTACCATATTGTCCAGAATATCGCTGACTGCACTTAGATCTAATTCTCTTTCATGTGCGATGGCGTCAAAAATGTTGCGGGTAGCAATCTGGGATTGTTCGTAGACCGGGTATATCTGGGCAATTTCTTGCTCTACCGGGAATTCTTCTTCGTAAATCGCAAGTTTATAAGCTGTATCTGTGTCATCCGCTGAATTGTTTTTTTCGCGATCGGGGGCTCCATCCACTGTGCTTTTGACTTTGTCCCGGCGGAAGAGTCCGCCCAAAAGCTTACTTATCCCTCCGAACAATGACTGGGTCTGCGGTTGTGGCAACGGAGTTTGGCCAGCCTTAGCAGTTGGTGGAGATGTAATCCCATCGGCTGCATGGCGCACGTTGTAAGCCACCCCTTCTTGCTGATTTTGTGGCACAGCAGCGTGCTTTCCGGCTACGTCGTTGTTTTGGCCTTTCAGGTCTTTGAGAATATCCAGAAAGGAGATTCTTTGCTTCCCGGCACCTAATACCTTTTTGGGTGCTGTCGAGCTTTTTGCCTCTGTAGAACTGGTGGGTGCCTTGGCACGAATTACACTGCCTTCGCGCTTGATGGCAACATTAATTTTCGGACCGGTAGCAAAATGGGCGCCAATAGATTTGGTTCTGTCGATATAGACAAACTGGCAAAGCGACTTCAGGACTTCAATATCAGCCTCATCCTCAAGCACAAATCCTTGCAACATAAACGGTGTGCCTTCCCATGGCCTGTCAAGCTCAGCCACGTACATGCCCAACGCTAGTTGGTTTGCTCCTAGTTTCTCGTGTTTGATATCCATTAAGCATTAAATCTTGCTAATGTTGCTATGTGTGTTAACGCACTTTCTGCCAACGATGATAGATGATAACCACCCTCAAGTGAAGAGATAATGCCATGAGATTTGTGTTTGATTGACCAGGCGCAAATTATTTCTGACATCCAGCGATAATCATCCGTTTCCAGTGCCAGGTCGGCCAGTGGGTCTTGCACGTGCGCATCAAAGCCTGCCGAGATAAAAAATAACTCCGGTTTGAAAGCATCAACGGCAGGTTTGAACTCCTCTTCAAAGGCCTTGCGCATAGATTTTCCATTGCTTTTGGCAGCCAAAGGGATATTAATCATGCGGTCGCCACGAGTATCGGCACCGCGATGTGGATAAAACGGGTGTTGAAAGGTGGAACACAGTATCACTTTCGGATTGGTTTTGAAAATATCTTCGGTGCCATCGCCATGATGCACGTCAAAATCAACGATAGCAACGCGTTTCAAGCCGTATTGCTTTATCGCATGCGCCACACCTACGGCGACATTGTTGAAAATGCAGAACCCCGCGCTATTGGCATGTCCGGCGTGGTGCCCCGGCGGTCGTACGCAGTTGAATACTGTACGTGCCTTACCTTGCATCACTAAATCTGTGGCTAAAACCGCCGCGCCGCTGGCGTGCAGGGCGGCGGATAGGCTCATCGGCCCCATTGCGGTATCGCCATCCAGTCGTACCATGCCGGCTTTGGGGGCGATTTTGAATATGTAATCCACATAAGCCGCGCTGTGTACGCGCTTTAATTGTTCTTGGCTGGCGGCTGGCGCTTCGTAATAGTCCAGCATGTCGTGGATGTCCGATTTTGCAACGGCATTGCGGATGGCGGTGATGCGGGCAAGGGACTCAGGATGTTGTCCATCCATCACATGGAGCAGGGTATCCGGGTGCGTGATGAAAGCGGTGCGGGTCATACTATCCCCCAATCTCCTGCGTCAGTTGCTGGTATATCTGCAAGCGCTGCTCGCTTATCTTGTCGGCATGGGCGGCACTCAGGATGGCGCAATCCGGCTCGTGCAAATGGCGACAATTGTTGAAACGGCAATGTCCCAGGTAGGGTTTGAACTCCGGAAAGGCCAGCTCCAGCCCGGTTTGGGAAAGGTGATGCACGCCAAATTCCTGCAGGCCGGGCGAATCAATCAAGGTGCTATATTCATCCAAATGGTAAAGCTGCGCGGCGGTTGTGGTGTGTTTACCGCTATCCAGCACATCGCTGATGGCTTGTGTCCGCGCGGCAGCCTGCGGCACAAGCGCATTGATGATGGTGGATTTACCCATGCCGGATTGTCCGACCAGCACACTGCTTTGTCCGTGCAGATAAGGCATTAGCGGGCTGATATCTTGCGTCGCGGCCAGTTTCACCACGGTGTATCCTAGTTGTTGATAGGCTTTCAGGCGGTTTTGCGCATCCTGCGCATCGGGCAGGTCGCACTTGTTCAGGATAATCACTGGGCGGATGCCCGCCGCCTCTGCGGCCACCAGGCAACGATTGAGTAGTGCTTCGTAAAAGCTGGGCTGCGTCGCCAGCACAATGGTGACTTGCGTGACATTGGCGGCTAGCATCTTGCTTTTGGACGCGCTGCTGCGGTAAAGCAGGCTATTGCGGGGAAGGTACTTTTCCACCACGCCCTCATCAGTGGCGGTAGGCGTGACCTGCACGATGTCGCCACAAGCCAGGTCGGTTTTTTTGCCACGCGTGACGCAGCTTAATCTTGTGTTATCAGCCAGTTCAACGAGGTAGCGTTTGCCATAAGCTGCCACCACCAAGCCTTGCATGGTCATCGCTTGTCACTGGAGCTTATAATAGGTTTGATTTAGGTAGGCGGCCACGTTCAGCTCATCTTCGTCAAACCACTTGAGTCCCAGCATAGTGTTGCAGTTACGGACTTGAGCAACCAGTTCCTTGGCACTTTTCACCTTGCGGTCTTCGCGGATGTATATGCCGGAACCATCGCCACCGAAGCTGCTGGCATGGCAGCTGATGCAATGTTTTTCCAGCAAGGCTTTCCCTGCTTTGGTGTCGGCATTGGCGAACAGGTCTTGCGTATTCCCTGTCAGGCTCCAGCACATGGTTAACAGTAATGCGAGCGCTTTCATTTCTACTCCTTATGTCTTTAGGTAGGGCGCGAGTTTGGCAATGCGAACGCTGGCTGGCGGATGCGAGTCATAGAATCTTGAGTGAATAGGATCCGGAGTCAGCGTGGAAGCATTGTCACGGTACAGTTTTACCAAGGCATGCACTAAATGTTGCGCGCTGGCATGCCTAGCTGCATAGTCATCCGCTTCAAATTCGTTTTTGCGCGAATAGCTCGCCAGTAACGGGCGCAGGATGAACAGAAACAATGGTGATACCAGCATGAATAGTAGCAAAGCCATGTGGCTGCTCTTTTCTGCCACACCCAGGCCCTGATAGAACCAGGCCTGTTCCGCCAACCAGCCGAGCAAGGCCAAGCTGAGAAAACTGATAACGAACATCAGGATGATGCGCTTAATGACATGATTATGCTTGAAATGTCCAAGTTCGTGTGCCAGCACGGCTTCAATTTCATCAGTATCTAAGCGCTCCAGCAATGTGTCAAAAAATACTACGCGCTTGCTGTTACCAAATCCGGTGAAGTAGGCATTGCCGTGACCGGAACGGGTCGAGCCATCCATCACGAACAGACCTTGCGATTTGAAACCGCATTTTTGCAGCAATGCTTCAATGCGCGTCTTCAAGGTGTCGTCTGTCATGGGTGTGAACTTGTTGAACAGTGGCGCAATAAAAGTCGGGTAAATCGCCAATACCAGCAAGTTGAATATGCTCCAGACCAGCCACAGATAGAGCCACCAGTATTGGCCCGCACTGTGCATTAGCCAGAGGGCGGCGAACAGGATAGGAGCGCCCAAGGCAACTGCCACGAGGGTGTGCTTGACCAAGTCTTGCCAGAATATCTGGCGTGACATTTTGTTGAAGCCAAATTTTTCGTCTATCGTGAATGTGAGGTAATACTCGAACGGGATGTCCACGACTGCGCTGATGAGTAGGGCGCTGGCAATCACGCAAGCGCCACGCAGGATTTCCTGGTCAGGCAGCAGGTTCGCCCAGGTGGTATCCAGCCATTGCAAGCCGCCACCCAGCGTGAAAGCTAGCAGCAGCAGGGCATTCACGCCAATTTCCTTAAGCGCGAGGCTGGTTTTTGCGGTGGAATAATCCGCGGCTTTCTGATGCGCATCCAGGCTGATTTTTTTGGCGAACGCTTCTGGCACCTGGCCGCGCTTGGCTTGCACATGAGCGATCTGTCGGCTGCCCAGCCACAGGCGAATCAGGCTGGTGCTAATCAAAAGAACAATGAAAATAAGTGTAAAAGTATGTGCCATCTCGTATATAAAAGTTAAACTGTTGTTTTATTCTGAGGCATATATGCGGCTTTTGTTCACATGTTTGCAGCCTCGGGTGTTATTTTAATGGAAATCATGATGGCAGATAGTAAAAACGACAATAATTTGATTTGGTTGGACATGGAAATGAGTGGCTTGCTGCCCGACAGCGACCGTATTCTGGAGCTCGCAGCCGTGGTGACGGATGCGGAATTGAACGTGCTGGCTGAATCTCCGGTGCTGGTGGTGCATCAAAGCGATGCCGTACTGGATGGCATGGACGCGTGGAACAAGGGCACGCACGGCAGAAGCGGCTTGATCGACAAGGTAAAAGCTTCCACGCTGGACGAGGCCGCGGCAAGTGCGCAAATGCTAGATTTCCTCAAGCAATATGTATCGGCTAACAAATCGCCGATGTGTGGCAACTCCATTTGCCAGGACAGGCGTTTTATGGCGCGCTACATGCCAGAACTTGAGGCTTATTTTCATTATCGCAATCTGGATGTCAGTGTGTTCAAGGAACTGGCGCGCCGTTGGAAGCCGGAAATATACAACGGCTTTAAGAAAGCCAGTAAGCACGAGGCGCTGGCTGATATTTACGAGTCTATTGACGAGCTGAAATACTACCGCGAGCATTTTATTGTCAAATAATTGTTCATTGGTGATAGCATCGCCCTGGGAGCCGCACCCGGATTGGCGTTCAGAGGGGTGATTTTGACAATGAATGCGCGCGTGCCTGAACGGCCATAAAAAAGGGCGTAACGCATTTCGCAGTTACGCCCTCAGGGAGGAGAAGTTAGCTTTGGAGAAGCTGATTTTATATAAGCATCAACCGTGCCAACTCTACCAAGTGTCTTGTTGTACAGCGCTAAATAGCTAATTGCGCGGGATTCCCAGCTTAAATCCTGCTTCATGCCATTAATCTGGATTTTTTTCCAGGTTTTTTTATCATGCCAGACCGACAATGCGCGTCGAATGGTGACCAAGAGTGACAGGCTGCTGACATTTTCCAGCACAAATCCGGTAGCAGTGTTGTGCTGCAGGTTGAGTTCGTTAGTGTCATGGACAGAGTCGGCAAGGCCGCCAGTATGGGTTACCAGAGGTGGGGTGCCATATGCAAGGCCATAAAGCTGGTTCAAGCCGCATGGCTCAAAACGAGAGGGCATGATGAACATATCCGCCCCTGCCATGATATTGTGCGACAGGTGCTCGTTGTAGCCGTTGGTGACGCTGACGCACGTAGGATAACGTGTTGCCATGTCATTGAAAGCCGCTTCCAGCTCTTTTTCGCCGCTCCCCAAAATGGCGAATTGACAGCCGGATTCCACCAGTTCCGGCATGATTGCAGGCAGCAAATCCAGCCCTTTCTGGTGAGTCATGCGGCTAACGACGCCCAAAACTGGTGCGTTTGCATCAATTTGGAGTCCAAGTTGTTCTTGAAGATGCGCCTTGATCAAGGCTTTGTTTGCCAATCGGCTGTGGCTGTAATGCTTGATCAGGTGCGTATCTTTCCCCGGGCTCCATTCATTGGCATCAATGCCGTTCAAGATGCCGACCAGATCGTGCGCGCGGGATTTAAGCAGGCCATGCATGCCGGATCCATACGCTTCTGTCTGGATTTCTTTGGCGTAGGTCGGGCTGACCGTGCTCAGCATATCTGCATAGAACACGCCCGCTTTCATGAAAGAGATTTGTTTGTAGTATTCCACCCCGTTGATTTGAAAGCTTCTGGCCGGCAACTCCAAAGCATGTAGCCATCCCGCATGGCAAGTGCCCTGGAATGCCAGGTTGTGGATGCTCAAAATGGATTTTGCCGGGGCATGATCCACCAGCTTCATATAGGCAGGGATAAGACCAGTCTGCCAGTCGTTGCAATGTACCAAGTCAGGTTTCCAGTCTGGTAAGGGGCTGTTGCCGCTGGCCAGCAGGCTGGCAATGCGCGACAGCACGGCGAACCGAAGCGGATTGTCAATCCAATCGTTGCCAAGCTCGTCATTGTATGGCCCGCCGCCTCTCTCATACAGTGTGGCATTTTGTACGGCGATCACTTCCAAATCACTGTCAGGCA
>OEOE01000018.1_pt1 | contig 26951 bp, 27 predicted proteins | sample 1539681 | NCBI WGS metagenome assembly OEOE01 (sample SAMEA3611561, study PRJEB22512) | activated sludge metagenome | biome: Urban; feature: Wastewater Treatment Plant; material: Activated Sludge | place: Slovenia | collected 2012-09-24
GCCCGGCACAGTTCGATCAACCGTACCAACAATCCGCGCCGCTTGGCGACGTTGACCAGCGACACGGCCCGCGTCGCCTGCGTGTCGCCGGTAACGCTGCCATCCATCCCAAGCTCAAACGCCAGATTAGTCATCTCATCCAGCGAAAAGCGGTTCTCAATCGTCCGCGCTAGTCGCCCCAGGTCGCCCGGCGACACGACCCGCGCCCGCGCTGCTGGTTCGGGCGGCGGTTCCTGCCCCGTCGCCTCACGAAACAGCGCCGCCAACCGCCGGGCATAGGCGATCCATTCCTCTAGGAGCGCGTGGTCAGCGATGCGGCCCTCGCGCAACTCGGCGATCTGATTGCGCAAGTCGTCTATCTCGCTCTGTTGCGCATCCTGTCGCGCCTGATTGCTGACCATCGCCCGCTCCAGGCTTTCGATAATCGACGCCCGCGCCGACGCTCGCCATATCCAACTGACCGCCAGCACGGCCAGGGCCAGGCCGACAATAATCACCGCTGCAAAATCCGTCACGGCCGCCACCTGTCGCGCCGCACGGCCAGCGCCAGCGCCAACGCCGCCACGCCCAGCACCTCATAGCGCAGAATGAACGACAATAGCATCGTCTGCCGCCCATCCAGCGCCTCCGGCCACCACAGGAACAGCGCGTAGAACACCACGTGCCCGGCGGCGACCATCCCGGCGGCAAAGGCCAGTGGTCGCAGCGGCGGCCGTCTACCGCCGACGATGAACGCCGCCACGAGCAGCGCGGCATAACCGGCAAATAGCCCGGCCTGCATCAACGTGGCCGTTTGCTCAGGCGTCACGTCTATCGCGCATCTCCAGGTACGCCCACAGCGGCCAACGATTCGACCCCACCGGCCTCCTCGATCATCTGTAGTAGCGCCCGGCGCTCGCCGTCACTGAGACGTTCCAGCGCCGCTGCCGCGCCCTGTTCGGCCAGGCGCTTATCCAGTTCGGCGTGAACCTGGCGCATCTCCTCGCGGATCGCCGACCTCTTTTCGTCCAGCGTGTGAATCTCTTTTTCCAGTTGCTCAACGGTCATATTGGTCAGGTTTTTCATCTTAATCCTCTCGTGATTGTTGCTTTGGTGGGGCTACCGTAACACGCGGCGTCCCAAATACCGTCTGATTGGCGATGCCCGCCGCGTTGTCGCCACGGATATACCGCCGCAAATCTCTGTTCCATGCCGCCTCTTTAGCGGCCTCGGCCAGAATATCAGGCCGGTTGCTGAGGCCAATGGGGAAGCCGACGCGGGTGAGGATCGCCTGGTCGAAGACGATTCTCGCGGCGTTGGCTTCCTCTTCGGCCCGCTTGCCCTGCACATGCAACGCCCGGCCCAGGTCGAGCGCCGCCTGCCACGGTAGCGAGAAGAGCAGCCGACCGTTGTGCAGCAGCAGCACGCGGTCGCCCTCCTGCCGCACCGTCACCTGTTTCATTTCGCCCGGCGAGATGTCCATTTTACAGTTTGAAAATCTTATCCGAGCCGTTCGACCACGCGACGGTAATGTCGCCGCCGTTTGGCGTGACGGGCAAGCCGGTCGCCGTGTCGATGTTGAAGATCAGGCGGCTGGTCGATTCCGTGCCCGTGTCCTTGTAGCCGTCGATACTCTCACACGGATCGCCGGTCACGGCCGAAAACGTCACGTCGGCCGCGTCGGCCACGCCGTTAGTCGCCGTCTTGCTGCTCAGCGCCGCGCTCGTGGCGACCCGCGAACCCGCCGCCCGGTCATCCAGATTGTCATCGACGGCCAGGTCGATGGTGTCGTCAGCCTCGTCGATGAGCACGATCTTGATCGTGTTCGCGTCCCAGTCGATGTCACCGGCCAGGAATCCTTCGCGGCCCTTGTCGTACAGTGCGTTAGCCATCTTATTTATCCTCTACTGTGATTTCTATTGTGCCGTCCAACGTCTCGCCGTTGACGGCCGTTACAATCCGGTTCGTCACCTTATAGGTCGTTCCCACTACACCGCCGGAGAGTTTCACCCCGGCCGCCTTCGTCATGCTCATGGCGTCCGCCTCGGCCAGGCCGTCCGGCACAGTCCAGTCGGATGACACGATGCTGTCGGCGGCAAAGACGCCATCGCCTTGCAGCCGTTCTGTCCAGTCTACGCCGAACCATTCAATTGAATGCGGGTCTTTGGTAAACGAATTCTGCGCCATCAATCCTCCACGTGATAAACGCGCCGCTTAAACGGCACGGCGTACACCCTGTCTCTTATACACATCTAGATGTGTATAAGAGACAGGCCCGGCACAGTTCGATCAACCGTACCAACAATCCGCGCCGCTTGGCGACGTTGACCAGCGACACGGCCCGCGTCGCCTGCGTGTCGCCGGTAACGCTGCCATCCATCCCAAGCTCAAACGCCAGATTAGTCATCTCATCCAGCGAAAAGCGGTTCTCAATCGTCCGCGCTAGTCGCCCCAGGTCGCCCGGCGACACGACCCGCGCCCGCGCTGCTGGTTCGGGCGGCGGTTCCTGCCCCGTCGCCTCACGAAACAGCGCCGCCAACCGCCGGGCATAGGCGATCCATTCCTCTAGGAGCGCGTGGTCAGCGATGCGGCCCTCGCGCAACTCGGCGATCTGATTGCGCAAGTCGTCTATCTCGCTCTGTTGCGCATCCTGTCGCGCCTGATTGCTGACCATCGCCCGCTCCAGGCTTTCGATAATCGACGCCCGCGCCGACGCTCGCCATATCCAACTGACCGCCAGCACGGCCAGGGCCAGGCCGACAATAATCACCGCTGCAAAATCCGTCACGGCCGCCACCTGTCGCGCCGCACGGCCAGCGCCAGCGCCAACGCCGCCACGCCCAGCACCTCATAGCGCAGAATGAACGACAATAGCATCGTCTGCCGCCCATCCAGCGCCTCCGGCCACCACAGGAACAGCGCGTAGAACACCACGTGCCCGGCGGCGACCATCCCGGCGGCAAAGGCCAGTGGTCGCAGCGGCGGCCGTCTACCGCCGACGATGAACGCCGCCACGAGCAGCGCGGCATAACCGGCAAATAGCCCGGCCTGCATCAACGTGGCCGTTTGCTCAGGCGTCACGTCTATCGCGCATCTCCAGGTACGCCCACAGCGGCCAACGATTCGACCCCACCGGCCTCCTCGATCATCTGTAGTAGCGCCCGGCGCTCGCCGTCACTGAGACGTTCCAGCGCCGCTGCCGCGCCCTGTTCGGCCAGGCGCTTATCCAGTTCGGCGTGAACCTGGCGCATCTCCTCGCGGATCGCCGACCTCTTTTCGTCCAGCGTGTGAATCTCTTTTTCCAGTTGCTCAACGGTCATATTGGTCAGGTTTTTCATCTTAATCCTCTCGTGATTGTTGCTTTGGTGGGGCTACCGTAACACGCGGCGTCCCAAATACCGTCTGATTGGCGATGCCCGCCGCGTTGTCGCCACGGATATACCGCCGCAAATCTCTGTTCCATGCCGCCTCTTTAGCGGCCTCGGCCAGAATATCAGGCCGGTTGCTGAGGCCAATGGGGAAGCCGACGCGGGTGAGGATCGCCTGGTCGAAGACGATTCTCGCGGCGTTGGCTTCCTCTTCGGCCCGCTTGCCCTGCACATGCAACGCCCGGCCCAGGTCGAGCGCCGCCTGCCACGGTAGCGAGAAGAGCAGCCGACCGTTGTGCAGCAGCAGCACGCGGTCGCCCTCCTGCCGCACCGTCACCTGTTTCATTTCGCCCGGCGAGATGTCCATTTTACAGTTTGAAAATCTTATCCGAGCCGTTCGACCACGCGACGGTAATGTCGCCGCCGTTTGGCGTGACGGGCAAGCCGGTCGCCGTGTCGATGTTGAAGATCAGGCGGCTGGTCGATTCCGTGCCCGTGTCCTTGTAGCCGTCGATACTCTCACACGGATCGCCGGTCACGGCCGAAAACGTCACGTCGGCCGCGTCGGCCACGCCGTTAGTCGCCGTCTTGCTGCTCAGCGCCGCGCTCGTGGCGACCCGCGAACCCGCCGCCCGGTCATCCAGATTGTCATCGACGGCCAGGTCGATGGTGTCGTCAGCCTCGTCGATGAGCACGATCTTGATCGTGTTCGCGTCCCAGTCGATGTCACCGGCCAGGAATCCTTCGCGGCCCTTGTCGTACAGTGCGTTAGCCATCTTATTTATCCTCTACTGTGATTTCTATTGTGCCGTCCAACGTCTCGCCGTTGACGGCCGTTACAATCCGGTTCGTCACCTTATAGGTCGTTCCCACTACACCGCCGGAGAGTTTCACCCCGGCCGCCTTCGTCATGCTCATGGCGTCCGCCTCGGCCAGGCCGTCCGGCACAGTCCAGTCGGATGACACGATGCTGTCGGCGGCAAAGACGCCATCGCCTTGCAGCCGTTCTGTCCAGTCTACGCCGAACCATTCAATTGAATGCGGGTCTTTGGTAAACGAATTCTGCGCCATCAATCCTCCACGTGATAAACGCGCCGCTTAAACGGCACGGCGTACACCTGCCCCTCGGCCGCCACCCGGTAGACGCGATTGCCGGCCGCCACGCGGTAGATGGTGAGCGTCGGCAGGAAGCGGGCGATAAGGATCAGCCAGCCGAACGATTCAGCCGACGGGATGCCCAACGGCCCGATAGCCACCGGCCCGACGGTCAGCGCCGCGCTGCCGAACATTTCGACCGACGCGACGGCCGCGGGCGTGACGACAATCGCGCCACGAGAAAACAGGCTCAGGCCGATACTCTCCAGACTGGCGATAGCGTCGGGCGATAACGCCACCCCGCCCGGCACAAGCGCGGCCAGCCCCACGCCCTCGCCCGACGGGACGCCAATCGGCGCGATAGTAGCCACCGCCGACAGGGCAGGGGCAGCGACCGCCTCAAGCGACCCGACCCCATTAGGCGCGATGCCATGCGCGCCGGGGATGACAATCGCCGCGCCGACGCTTTCGGCCGAAACGACGCCAGCGCCGACGGCGACGCCGACCACGCCCGACAGACTGGCCGCCCCAACGCTCTCAGCCGATGCGACGCCCGGCGGCGTGACGGTCACCGCGCCGGGTGTTACCACGGCTGCGGCGACACTTTCGCCCGATGCGACGCCATCCGGCGCGACCAGCAGCGTCCCGGCTGTCACCAGCGCCGCGCCAAACGCCCCGGCCCCGGCCACCGAACCGGCGACGATGACGACCCCGCCGGGCATGACGACGGCAGTCCCAACGCTTTCGCCCGATGCAATCGCGGCGGCCGTCACGGCCACCCCCGTGGTCAGCCCTACCGGCCCGAACGTTTCGCCCGACAACACGCTGCCGGGCAGGATGGTAATCGCCCCAATCTGGACACCCGGCGCGGCCACGCTTTCGGCTGTGGCTACGCTGTCGGTGACGGTGATCTCGAACTCGACGATGACCGCCACCCCGCCAAACGCCTCACCCGACGGGATGGCCTCGGCGCTGACGACCGGCCCGCCCTGTGCGACGGTCGCGCCCACCGACCGGAAGGCCGAGGCAATCTCGCCCGCCTCGACCACGGTCTGGGTCGTAGCGAGGAACGGCTCGACGACGATCTCCTGTGTGGCGACGCCGTTCACCACATCAATCGTCGTCGTGCCGGGGGCAACGGTCGCTTCGCTCAGCGCCTCGCCCGTGGGGATGCCTTCGACCGTCACCGTCTGCGCCGTCGCGCCGATGACGTAATCGATGATCAGTTGCGGCCGGTCGGTTGGACTGTCGGCCATGTGAAAGCGAAACAGCCCGCCCGCGCCGTTGTCGTGCAGCACGATCAGGATGTCGCTCACGCCCTCTGTCCAGCCCGGCAGGTTCAACACCTCCTGAAAGGCCGCCGCCAGGTCGGGCGATTGGTTGTACTGGTTTAAGCCAATGTTTGAGGCGCTCCATACCGCGCCGTTCTCGGTCAGGGTGCGGCCGGAGATGTCGCCCGCCGTGGCCGACAGTGGGGCCGGACTGGCGCTTAATTCCATTTTCGCCGTCAGGATCGGGTCATCGTACAGAACGGTAAATAGCCGCAGATAGGTGTGGATCGCCGTTGCCCCGGCCGGTACGGGGATGTCGGGGAAGCGGAAGGCAGCATAGGGCTGGGTGGCGTTGACATTGCCCGATGTCGTCGTCAGGTACATGCTGCCGTTCGAGAATTCCAGCGCGTCGTCGGCGCTGTCGTTGAGCGTGGTTGTGTAGCGGTTGCCGCTCAACGTCGGCACACCGAACGATTCCACCCCGCCGATAGCGTTAGGCGCGATGGTCGCTGACCCACTGGAAACAGTCACCCCGTTGACGTTCGCATCCGACGTGATACCCGCCGGAGTGATGGCGACCGCGCCGGGGGCCAGCAACGCCCCGCCAAACGCTTCGGTCGTGGCGATGTCGCCGGCCACGATGCCGCCTACGGCCAACAGGACGGCCGCGCCGACACTCTCGGATGAGGCCATACCGCTGGGGGCAATCGCAACGCCGCCCGGTGCGAGGGAGGGAGAGGGCACGCTTTCAACCGACCCGACGCCGCTGGGGGCGACCATCGCCCCAGCCGCCAGCGCGGGCGAGCCGACGCTCTCGGCGCTGCCTACGGCCGCCGGGGAGATAGCGACCACGCCGGGCGCAATGGTCGCCGGATTGACATTTTCTCCCGACCCGATGACTGACGGCGCGACCGTCACCGCGCCCCGACCGACAACCGGCCCAGGGACACTTTCGGCAGTTGCCAATGACGACGGCACGACGGTCGCCGTGCCCTGCCCCACCGTCGGCACGGGCACGCTTTGTGCGGTCGCCACCGAAGACGGGGCCACCACGACCCCGCCCGTCGTGACGATTGCCGACGGCACATTGCCCGCCGACGCGATACTGCCCGGCAGCACCGACACCGGCCCGCGCCCTACCGTCGCCGCGCCGATACTCTCCAGCGACGTGAAGCTGCCGGGTGCGACGGCCACCGGGCCGGGCGCGGCCGTCGGCGAGGGAACGTTGCCGGCCGACGCAATCGCGCCGACGGCGGCGATGTTCAGGCCCAGGCCCAGACCACCGAACGCCTGGGCTGTAGCGATACCCGCCGACGGGGTGATGCTCTGCGGCGCGGCCGACGCGGGCAGGAATTCGACGAGCACGGCCGCCTGTGGGTTGCTCTGTGACTGGGTGATGTAGTAATCCCCCAGCGTCCCCTCGTCGTCCGCCCAGCCGCCCCATCCGGCTACCTCGCTGTTGCCGGTTCCAGCCCGGAGGTCGTACTGCTCGGTGAGATCGACCGTATCCCAGGTTGGCACACTGCTGGCGTGCGTCGTTACCGCCGCCATTACGACCCCGCCGCCAAAATCAGCTATCGTCAGAACCGCTTCCGGCGATACTATATCCGTGTTCGTTTCGGCTATCGGCGATGTTTGGGCCGCGCCGGTCAACGTGTCGGCGGCAATAATACAGCCCTGCACGGTCTGCGAGAACGTGACAACGATGTTACCCGCGCTGCTGGACGGGTTAATCAGATAGTAGATCGATGTTCGGTACGTGCGGCTCGCGCCGGTATGCCGCAACGTCACCGCCTCGGTCAACGCCACCCCGCCGAATGTCACCGACGATACGCCGTATGTGCCGGTGTCGTTGCTTCCCAGACCATGAACACGCACAACCAATATCCGGTTCGTCCCAGTGGCAGGCGTATACGATGACAGCGTATAGCTGTTGGCATTCGTCGTAGACGATGTAGTCGTGTGCCCGGCTACAGCAACGGCCATGAGTTGTTACGCCTCTGTCGCCTCCGGTTCGGTGTCCGGCCCGATCTCAGCCAATAGTTGTTTCAACACGACAATCGCGCCCTGCTGGGCGACGATCTGCCGGTTCGCGTCCTCAAAGAAGGCGGCTAGCTCCTGTTCCAGGGCCGCGATCTTGTCCCTCAGCACGTCGATAAAGTGATTGTTGTCCATAAATCCACTCCTGTTTTACGTCGCGCTCGCCAATTCGCGGGTCACGCCATTGGTGAATCGCGCATACAATTTCTGCACCCCGGCCACTTCCTGCGCCCACAGGTAAACGAACCCTGCCGGCGGTGCGCCCGCCGAAGATGTCCTTTGTTCAAACAGTATCGCCCCGCTGCTCGGCGTTTGTGTGGTATCTCCGACGACGACGCCCGTACCCGTTTTGAGCGCACTGTTAGTTGTAATCGTGCCGCTGGTCGAGAAGCTGGCCGCGCTCATATGCTCGGCCACGGCCAGATTACCCAGCACGCCGACCTCACTGGCTTTCAGGTCGATGCGGTCGCCGCCCGACGCCGACGGGTCTTCGTAGATGTCGATGCCCGTCGCGGCCAGGACATCGCCGAAGGCTGGCCGCAGGCCCAGCGACAGCCAGTAATATGTGTCTCCGCGCACAGCCAGAGCGGCCACGTTCGCACCATTCGATTTCATCCAGCGGATTGACCGCTCGGCCGGAAATGTCGTCGAGCCGTTCAGCAGCGTCAGGCCGCCGGTGAATAACCGGATGACCCGTTCCGCGCCGCTGTAGATCGACAGGTCAACGTTTCTGAGTGTCACGCCCGCATCGGACGCAACAATGTAGCGTGCGGCCGTCGTCGTGTCGGATAGGTCTGTGCCCGCTGCGATGCCCCACTGCTCGCTCAATCCCAGCACGCCGTCGAGGTTTCCCAACCGCACGCGCGGCTTGATCGTCGGCGGCGTGCGCAGGTCGCCGCTGCCCGGCCACGGCGACTGGGACGCGAGCGAGGCGTCAACGGTGAACACGTCAATGTAGGGCGCATAATCCAAGTCGGCGGTGATAATCATGCCGCCTTTGTACGCGCCCGTTCCCTGTCCGGTCTTCGTCCATTTAGCAACGCTTGACCCGGTGGGCACGACGTAGCCGGTGTAGCCGCCCGATTTGCGCACACAGACCAACACGTGGCGGCCGGGGTTGCCCTGGGCTAGATTACGGTCGCCCAGGTTGATAACCGACACTACCTCCAGATAGATGTCGGGGATGTACAGCGATCCGCCACCGGAAATCTCCCCCTGCGACTTGATCCTCACCACGTCCTTAGAACCGAAGTAGCACATCCCGGTGGCCCAGGACGCAGTGACGACCAGGTAAGTCGTTGCCGTCACATCGACTGCCTTCATCGTGTTGTTGTAGCTACCCGACGGCTCGGCTACGGTCGTCGCCGAGGCCACCAGCAACGTACCGCCGGTGGCGTGCATCTCATCGGCCACGAATGTCGTGGCGTGGAATTCGCCCCGGAAGCGGCCGTTGTTGAACTCCACATTGCCCGCGGCCGAAATCTGCCAACCGAGTAAGCCGGACGTGAACCCCGGATTGCCGCTTTCCAGATCGCCGTCGCGTGTGAGGATGAGCAGCGCCGTCCCGGCCGCATTTTCAATGCGCAACAATGGCGCGATCTGATCGCTACGTTGTTTGAGTAGCAATCCCGTCCACGTCGCGCCGGGCGGCGTGATTTTCAGCGCGTTCACGCCGTCCGGCGCGACGCCGATGCCCAGGGCCAGAAGTTGCAAGTAGCCGCTGGTGTCGGTTTTGAGAAGTTGTGTCGCCGCGCCCGGATTGGACGAGGCGCTCACGGCATGTGTGTGGCTGGTCGCCGTCACCGCGCCGACGCTGGTCGCGCTCAAAGCGCCCGGTGTCCCCATCGCCAACGCGCCGGAAGAAAACACCATCCCGGAGACGGCCGCCAGACGCAGGGAGAGCACCTGATTGGTGAGCAGTATCCCGTTCCCGGCCACCGACGCCGACAGGCGCAACCCGGCGTTGATTTCCAGCGCCGACGGGCTGGCAAGGCTAACGCCGACTGCCTGCCCGGACACAATGACGCCGGTATTGAGCGGCACGACCGCCGGATGATGGGCGTCAGGATTGGCCGCGTGGTCGCTGAGATCGACGCCATCTATGACCACACCGTCGGCAACGGACAGATGACCGACCAACTGCCGTGTGCCGTCCGCCCTCAGGTAGTGCGGATGGTCATCGTCGGCCAGGCCGGTCAGGCTGCCGTGGTCGCTCGCCGAGCCGCCGGTGATGACGGTCGTCGTGCCGCCCATGCGACCAGTTACACCGTTTCGCGCCGCACTTGCCAGTTTTGGAATGGCGTAAATCTGGTCGGCGGCGCTGGTCACAACATCGGGTATGAGGTCGGGTTCCTCCAGCAGAGTCAGAGACGTGAGAATAATGCCGCCGCTAACTGACTGCCCATTGTCCTCGACCGGGGCAAACTCCCGTCGCACACTCTCAACGTAGAGCGAATTCACGCCGGTTTTATTGACCGACCAGATGCCCGCCGGGTCGTTGAAAACCATTTCCACGCGCTGGCCGGGCAGAATCAGCAGCGGGCAAACGACGTTGCTCACCTCGTACCGATACCGCGCGTTCGTCCCGTGCCGTTTCATGTAGCGTAGCGTCGTCATCAGCAGGCTGTCGGCCGCCGTCTGCCACTCGGCCGTGTTGTCCGTCTCGGCCCGGATTTCAGAGAACGTGACGTTGCGGCTGATAACGCCCCAGGTCGTTTCGGCCGCGGCGCTGCGAACGTAGGGCGGGGTGTACAGGCCCAGGCCTGTATCGACCAGGGTGAAACCGCTGGCTGTTGCCAGTGACCGCGCGCCGTTGCTGCACAATCTGAGGGAGATACGGTCATCTCCGGCGTAGGGCGTGACCCGCGTCACCGGCACGAACCGGCCGACGCGCCGCACGTCGCCGGTGATGATGCCGCGATTGATATTGGCCGCCTCGTTGTCGATGTCGTCGGCGCCGGGCACGACCAGCCGCAGGTTGCCTCCGCCGTGGCCCGCGTAGTCGGCGGATCGCCGCCAGATGATCTGCTTCACCGGGTTGATGACGACTTCACGCAGCCGGAAGAATTCGCCCGACCGCGCCGCCGTGGCGACCAGCAGGTCGTAAACCGACTCGCCTTTGGGTGCGTGGTGCGTGCCGTTAGCCGTGCCGGTGTAGCCGCCGCTGTCGTAGACCGCCGTCCAACCGGCGTAGCCGAGAATGGTGTTCACGTCGCTGGTCGTCGGGTTGGCATAATTCGTGGCGGTGATCGATTTACCCACGGCCGCCCCGTCGGGCGCGCCGGCTTGCATGGTGATAATGTCATCGTCGGGCGACGATTCCACCAGCGTCTCGTGGACGCTGTTGTTATCCATCGTCAGGCGGCACTCGACGCCGACGGCGAACGCCGCGCCATGCCCCGCGCCGACCTGTACCTGCCGGCGGCGACGTTCCAGGTCATTACCGGCGGCAACGGCGACCGGCAGTGACTCGCGCAGCACGAGCGTATTGGGATTCGTCTCTTCCTCGTCGTCGTTGATGGCCGCGACGACCGTGACGTGCGTTCCCAGCCCGCCGTTGAGTTCGACCCGCGCCTCGTCGCCCGCTTGCCAGCCGGTCATCGACGAGGGTTTGACGATGTTCGCGCCGGCAACGGCCGCCTCGGCCACCGTCATCACCACCGGGTCGGCCACGACGACGGCAACAGTCGAGCTTGTCACCACCCCCGCGCCGATGGGCCGAAACACCTGTGTGTCCTTGAGCCAGGTCAGCAAATCCGGGCCACTGACTCGCACCTGTCCCGGATCGAGCAGTTCCACCGTCTCGATGACGATAGGAACCCCGAACGGCACTGCCGGGTAGGGCGGCACGGCGACCGACAGCGTGACGGTATCGGTCTGGAACATCGTCATCACGCGGCCGACCCGCGCCAGTTCCCACAGCAGGAGATCGTGGGCAAACACCACCTCGGCGCGGCCCTCGGCATTTCGTTCCAGCGTCGTCGTGCCGGAGATGGGCACGCGCGTGTAGACACCGGCCGAATCCATTAGCGGGGTCGCCAGGTTCATCCGGTCGAAAAAATGCGCGGTGATAGGGCCGAATCGACTCATTTATCCCCAGTTCGTGAACTGTTCCCAGACTATCTCGATCTCAACCTGGTACACCCGTCCCACCGCCATTGGTAGGTCCGCGCGCAGGATCGGCCGCGCCGTCACGCAGCGGGCGTTACAGGTGCGAAATAGCGTCGTGGAGGCCAGGTATTCCACACCGCCCAGTGTCCCCCGTCGATTCAACAACGCCTCCAGCGCCAGCAGCAGGGTGTTGGCCGCGTTGTGGGTTGCGCCGGTGACGCGGAATGTCGCCCGGAGATTACCCTGCGTGATGTCGCCGTCTTCCGTGCCGTCGGCGTCGTATTTCACGCCGTTTACCAGCCGGAATATGCGGGTGACAGCCAATTTGCCGGACAGTTCGTATGGCGCGATCTGGCGGATCGTCGTGCCGTTGTGCAGCGTGACGCCGATAAACTGAGTCAGCATCATGGGCCGGTCGCTCATGTCGGCATCCCCATCTGGCTCAGGCGCTCTAGCAGTCTCCGCCCGGCCGTGTCGGTTGCCCGCGCCACGTCAGCAGCGTTGGTCGGGCCATAGAAATAGTTTTGGATGGTCACCCCGCCGCCGTCGCCGCCGCCCCAGTTGACGCGGTGGTTCGGGACAATGCTGCCATCCGTCCAGGGGACGAACAACTCCGGCCCCACCTCGCCGACGATGTAGGGGTTGCTGCGGGATACCGGGCCGCCGACCGCGTTGCCGGGAATGGGCGGGGGCGTGCCGGTTGTGTAGTCAACGATGATCTGGAGATGGCTGTTGTCCAGCCGCGTCACGTCATCATCTACCAGTTTCGTGTCGGATAGGAACTGCACCGTCCGCGCATCGGCCGAAATACTGGAGATCGCGTTGGGGATGTCGGACTCGGCCGCCGTCGTCACCGCCTCGTAGTCGGCCAATATCTGGATCGTGCGGGTGTCGCTGGGCGAGCCGGTGATGAGGCCCAGCGCCGTGCCCAGCGCGGTTTCAACCGGCGTATAATTGGCCTCTATGTCTATCTGCCTCTCTTCGAGCGGCAAGTTATGCCACGGCTGGTCATTGACGGGTTTCTTGGCATTAATCTCCAGTTCAATGGTCGGCAGGTCTTTGTTTTGCAGTTCGGTGATGACCGCATCGACACTAGCCAATAGTTGCGACGTGTCGATCTCGCCGCTCTGCCACGCGCCAATCAACTGCTGGATAGCGGTCTGGGCGACCGTTGCCGCCACGGCCGCGCGGGCCGCCGCCGGTTCCATCTCGCCCAGTTTAATATTGAGGTCGGCCATCGCCAACGCCCCGGCCCCGGCGTCATCGGCCATACCGAGTATCGCCTGACTGATCGCGTCGGTGTTGGCTACCATGTCGGCGCTAAATATCTGGTCGCCCGCCTCGGCCCCGGCCTGCTGCATGAACGCGTCGCCACCGGCGGCCATTGCCGCCTGATAGGTCGCCATCTGCTCCTGATACGCCTGATGCCGCGCCGCCAGATTGTCAACCGCCGCCGCCTGCTGGTCGATGACCATCTGCCCGTAGGCGAATGAGCCATAGAATGCCGTCGCCGCGCCGTCGGCCGATTTATACGAATCCATCAGGTCGGCGATATAGTCGCTGTTCTTGCGAGCGGCCACAGCCTGGACGCTCATCGAATCGGCCAGCTTTTGATTCGTATCAACCGAATCCTGACCCTGGCCGTCATCTTCCATGCGCGCCTCGGCCAGGGCGCGGTATGAATCGACCAGGGAGAGAACCAGGGCGTTCTCCGTGATGAGTTGCTCATTGACCAGTTGCGCCAGGCGCAAATCCTCCTCGGCGCTTAGCCAGATACCCATCCCCTCACGGTCGGCGATTTGGTTGTACAGCTGGGACAGTTCGCGCTGGGAGATGCCCGCCGTTTCGGCGATCTGTTCATTCAGCGAATCCAGGCCGATTGACGCCGCCACATTCATGGCCGCGCCCATCGCCTCGCCCGCTTTTTTCCCTAGCTCGCCCATACCCTCCTCAAAGCCCGGCGCGTTCTGCCCAATAGCGTCCGTTACTGAGTCCAGTTGGTCAACCACGGCCTCGGCAAAATTTATCTTGAACGCATCGGTCGCATCGGCCCACATGGCCCCCAACTGCTGGATTTTGCCCGCGCTCGTGTCGGCCGCGCTGCCCAGCAGTTCCAGCTTGGCCTCACCGGCCTCAATCACCGCTAGGTCGAACGCATCGCCCAGGGCCATGCCGGAAGCGGTTAGAGCCTCCACCCGCGCGTCAATATCCGACACTGACAGTCCCAACGAGTCGAGGCGCATCTTACTGTCATTGGCGAGCGTGAGCGTGAGGACTTGCATGTCCCAGCCCAACTGGCCCACGAGATTGCCCAGGCGCACAACCTCGTCGCTCGTGTCGCCCAGACCCAGAGAGATGATGTCGGTCGCCGACGCCACGATCTGCGCGTTGGACAGCATCCCCTGCGTCGCCGCGCCCAGTTCGCCGGTCAGGGCGTCGGCCGTTGTGCCGATGGACGCGGCCAGATTGTCGAACCTGCTCTGGGCCAGTTGTAGCTCGGCCCCTTCGGTCAGCGCCGACATCGCGGCCTTGCCGGCCATCACGATGCTGCCCAGCGCCGCCCCGGCCGCGCCGATAGCCAACGTGTACTTGGCCCACGACCGTTGCGCCCCCTCGATGCCGTCGTTGAGGTTTTTGACCTGAGTCGATACCCCTTTGAGCGCGGCGCTGCCTCGGTCTACGGTTTTGACACTGATCTCGACTTCACTAGCCATTACGTTCTAATACCCATCTCTTCCAGCCAGGCCAGCAGGCGGCCGTCATCCGGTCGCATCTGGTGGATGTTCTCGCCGGTCAGCCCGCGCACCCGCTGCGCCGTATCGTAGACGTTGCCCAGCGTGGTCATGCGACCGATGAGACCGGCGTCCTGATCGAGCATCGCCCCCGTATCCGGCAATGCCCCGTAGCGTTGGCACATCCAGTACAACCTAAGTTCCGGCGGCGGTGATTCCTTTGCACCGCCAGCCAGGTCTACGGCCGCCTGGATCATTTTTTTGGGGGCGTCTCCAGACGGTTCATGTGGCCCGCGACGGTGTTGGCCGTCCAGGCCACGATCTCGGCCACGTTCATATTGTCGGTCGCGTCGAGGTCGAGCGCGGCCATGTCGGCCACGGCGTCGCATGACCACGCCTGAATCACCGTTTGCCCGGCCATCCAGTAGCGCACGAACACCGACTCGCCGAACGATTCGGCTACCTTGCCGCGAAAAACCAGTTGCTCGCGGACGGTGAATCGGTCGGCGATGTCGAACTCGACACCGAGTTCCTCGTTTGCGTAATGAGCCATATCTATCCCACTCCCTGCTCGATTAGGTGGCCGCCACGCTGGTCGTGTTCAGCCCGTTCTCGGCAAACAGCGTCGCCGAAAAAGGCGATTTCTGGCCGACACTTTGGCTCAGCTTGACGTTGGTCACATAGACCTCGCCCACCTGATATTTGGCCGCGAAATATTTGACCTCGACGGTTTTCGTCACCGACGTGCCGTTTTTGAGCGGCGCGAAGATGGGGTAGGTCGTGCTGTTCAGCCAGCCGTTGATCTGCACCTGGGTCGCCTGGGCCAGACCGTTGATCGACCGCTCGCGGGTGTCGCCCAGGCCAGTGTCATCCAACCGGGACGCACCGCCGCTGTCGTCCACGCTGTTGATGTACTGGCCGATGTTAACCAACGTGCCGGACGGCCCGTCGATGCGAAATCCGCCGTTCGCGCTAGTCCAGTTTGGCATCTTTCACCTCGTCTACTTGGTTTAATGCGGCGCGCAGTTGCGCGGCGCGCTTGTGATGATACGTGTCTGTCTGCCCCGTTCGGCTCTCGATGCTCATGGCCGCCTGTTCGTGCCAGTCCAACTCAGCGGCCAGGGCGGCATATTGCGCCTTACTCAGCGGGGTCGATGAATCGCTCTTCTTGCCAGTCAATGTAAACCTCCCAGACAGCCCACATGGGGCCGCCTTCTTTGAGCCATCGTTGTTGCATTTCACTGCCGCCCGCAACCCAGGCCAGCAGGCCATCGCCGCCTAGCGATGGATACCGTTCCAGATGTTCGATCACTTTCTGGGCCAACACCTGGAGCGCCACGGCCGTCGGGCCGTCGTCTACCCAGCGTTGCCAGACCTCGATAATGGTGCGCCACGTTGTCACCGCCGATTCGCCGCCAAGGCTGTCGGCCGCGTTCAGCCACGCGCCCGGCTTGAGGATGACGTAGTGGTCGCTCGCACCGCTGTTGAGCGGCTTCCAGTCGGCCCGCGCCGCGTTGCGCCGGTCGAACTCCGGCATGGCCTGAATCAGGGTAAGGATCGCGGCCTCGCCGTCGGGGTAGCTCATGCGTCGAATTGCCCCCTGGTAAAGACGGCCACCGACGTGCCGGTGAAACTAAGGCCATCGCGGGCGTTGCCGTGCGCCAGTAGCCCGGCCTTTCGCAGCGCCGCCGCCACCGATGAGGCTACCGCCTCGCCCGTGTCCATTCGTAGCGCCTGAATGCGGCTGCCTTCGTCGGCGTTCCAGCCCGTGCCGCGCTGGGTCAGTTCCACCTCGGCCGCCGCCTGCCGGATGACCCATTGGTCGCAGACCAGCCGCGCCGGGCTATCGGCGGCCACCGGCACAGTCACCTCGCGGTTGATGAGGTCCACATTGAGCACTGCCGACCAGCGGTCGATCATGCCCTCGACCTCGGCCAACGTCGGCCGCGTCGTGGCGCTGAATGTGGCCGCGCCGTCGAGCAGGTGACGGGTGAGCGCCCGCACTGCCTCAACGCTGCCATAGCTATCCGCGCGTAGGGTCATGTTCGGTTTCCTCGATGAGGGCCAGCCACTCGGCGGCCGACCGCTCGACGTTCCACTCCCGTTCCACCTCGGCCCGACCGACGGCGGCAGTGATTCGCCGTACATCCTCATTGGCGACGAACGCCCGCAACTGGCCGTAATCCTCACCGCTCACGACCGGCAACCCGCAGGCCGCCGCCGTGAGCGACTTGTTGTTCGACTTGACCGCCCCCCACGGGCCGGGGTAGGGCGGCAACAGCGCCAGGTCGTGGGCGGCCAGCGTCTCGACTTCCATTTCCAGTGACCAGCGGGTGTAGTAGATCGGGTACGTACCGGCGATGTCGGCGAACGGCGCGTGGGACGCATTGTCGCAGACGGTCAACTCGATCCGGTAGCCGTTGGCAATCAGCCGCTCCAGATTGGCGTGGGCCGCATAGAGGGCCATGCGATTCTGCGCCGCGCCGAACCAGATGAGGCGCACCGGCTCGGCCGCCGTGTGCTGCCGTTGCCGGTCGAAATGTTCCAGCAGCAACCGGTCGGGGATGCACCGGCACGCGCGCCCGGCCCAGCGGGTGAAGTCCTTCGCCAGGGCGTCGGATGACGCCACAATGCCGTCGATGAGGGTTAACGCCTCGTTCACGTCGCCGGGATTGAACCACCATGACGGATCACACACGTCCCAGAAGACGAGGCGGCCCCGCTCGCGTAGTTCGGCCATCACGGGCACGTTGACGAACTTCTGGAATACGTAAGCCCGCGCGTCGGGCAGTCCCTCGCCGGCTCGTTCCCAATGCACGACGGTAGCGCCGTCGATGAACCGCGCCGGCCAGTAGGCCCGCATCCGGCTACCGGCGTTATTGAGATTGCCGCCGGCAATGAAGCAGACGGGACACTCAGCCATACAACAGCCTCATGCGCTCTTTCCACATGGCCCGGCCTCGCGCCGTGGCTTCCTGCGCCTGCTCCTGGACGGCCGCCTTCATCCCCGCGTCCTGCTGGCTAAAGTCATTTTTGCCCAGCGGGTAGTTGATGAGATGGCCCGGCCGCACGTCCGGGTCGCCGTACAACGGATAGCCCGCCGCCCGCGCGTAGAACGGATAACGGATGTCGCTGCCGATGGGCTGCCGGTCGTACTGGCCTCGCAATGGGCATAGCTCGCGGCGCAAAGTTTCTATATCCCCCTCGCTCAGGGCAGCCATGACAACCGCCAGGTCGTACGGCCACGTGTCCATGGCGTCTTCGAGCACGTCCCACTGCCCCTTTAGAATGCGGGCGCGCACGGCCTCGACGACCGTGCGGTGAATCAGGACGCACCCCCAACCGCTGGCCCCCAACTCATGCAGACGGCCGCTTTCCGGTTCGTCGAGAAACGGCTCCATCGGCCATACCCAATCCGTCGCGCCGTCGTTGTTCGGCTTGAACCACACCGGCAACATCGGGTGATAGCGCCGTTGCAGGTAGTAGCCGCTCACATAATGAACGCCGTGGGCCATGAGCCGCGTCAACGTGTCCGGCGCATAAACCATGTCGTGGTCGAGCATGAGCAACCATTCGTGGTCACTGTCGATGAAATTGTTAAAGTGCCTCTGGCGGACTTCGTAGCCCTTCGTGCCGCGCCCGTACCAGATTGCGTCACCCGGCCGCCGCTCGATTTGTTCGATGCTGTCGCGGCAGATGCCGATCTCGCTGTCAGGCCCGGCTACGCCTATGTAACACGTACCAGTCATCATTGACCCCACTCTCGGCCGCTCAGGTGAGACCGTCCACAGGCGGGGAGTGGGTCGCGCCCGTCGCCGGTCTCACCTCAGCGGCCGTCAATACCGCTAAACGATGTCAGAGAAGAAGTAGCCCAACTCCGGCGCAACAAGCTTTTGATCCCATTGCTCCTTGTGCTGGATAACCGTGGCGTGGCGGCCGTTGTCGTAGTAGCTGTAGATGGAACCCGCGCCGCCACCCGGCTGCCACACGAACGTCTTGCCGGCTGAAATGCCCGACCAGCCAACGGTCGGGTTGATGTACAGCAGCAGCGCGTCATCGTCGATGATCGGCCCGTAGCTGGCCGCCTGGCCCTCGTTGGCCGAGTCGTAAATGGCCGAGGACACAAGGTAATTCTCGATGCCCAGCGCGCCGGCAATCGCCGCCCGGACGGCCTGCATCGTGGTCGCCTGGGTGTACTTGATGACCTCGCGGATTTTGGCGCTCTTGCGCAGCGCCCGGTCAACAACTGCGCCCACGACCAGCGTGTTCGGCTCGTAGCCGGTCGCCGCCGAGATGACGCCCGACGCCTCGATGATGTCGGCAATCGGGTCGCCGTTAGCATCGTCCCAGTCGGTGGCTGAGGTGTTATCCGTGCCCCACACGCCGGTCTTCATAAAATCCGTGGCGAACTGGATTTCCTTGCGCAGCATCGACACGTTGCCCAAGTGCTCGATAGCCGTCCGTTCCAGATCGAGCGGCAACGTCGAGTTGGCCCGCTCTTCATCGGCGATGGCCTCGTCACCCGCCCACTGCTCGGTCTTGAACGTGTCGCTTTCCGTGCCGTAGTCCAGGCGGATGAATGGGTCGCCGGGGGCGCGGCGCTGTAGGCCATCCTGAAACCAGTACCGCTTGGTCAGTTTCAGGAAGCTGCCTGAATCGGTTTGAACCGGCACGGCCGGGAAGACCCGCTCGGCCACAAAGCGCAATTGTGCCTGCTGGTAAGCGGTCAGGATGCCGGTCAATACCGGCTCAACGGTTTGTGCTTGGTTGATCGTCGGCATGGTTATCTCCTAGTAGTTGCTGGGGGCCAGGAAGACCTCGAACAGATCGCCCGCAGTCGCAGCGGCGGTGATCGCCTTGCCGATGACCTTGTCGTTGGCCGTGGTCGTCGCCACGCACTGGCCGGTCGTGTTGGCGGTGATCATGTCGCCCGCGGCGATTTCCCCGCCGGCCTCAGCCCTCGTCAGCCCCGCGCCACAGACCGATGCGGCCTCGTTCAGTTTCGGGTCATTCTGCAAAACGCCGATGTTGGCGACGGTCGGCCCGGTGCTGACCTTGACCTGCTTGGCCGTGGATGCCAGCATGACGACGTGGTATCGTTTGGCGCTCAAATCCACCCCGGCCACCAGGCCAGGAATGCGCAGATGCTCGCCGGTATTGCCTGCGATAGTCATTGCTACTTACCTCCGTAGACGGCGGTCACGAGATCGGGCTGCTCGGCCCGAACGCGCAGCAGCGCCGCGTTGTAATCCACCTTGTTTTTCGCCATCTCGGCGCGAATGGCTGCGTCGAGCGCGGCCGTCGGGTCGCCCGTCGCCGGTTGGCCTTCGTGGCCCACGTCGGCGGTCAGGGCGGAAACTCTGGCTTGCTCGGCCAGCGCCCGGAACCGGCGAGTCAGTTCGGTCGCCGGTTCGTCGGGGAGCGCGGCCAAGAGCGCCGGCAGTTCGGCGTCGGTCGCCAACGACGTGCCGACCAGTTCGGCCGCGAACCGTTCCACGCGCTGGGCGCGGGTGGCGTCGGCTTCCATTTGGGCCACACGGGCGGCCAGGGTGTCACGCTCGGCTTGCACCGCCGCGAACTGGTCAACGGTTACGGCCGCCGACAGCGCGACGGCTGGTTCAGGGTCGGCCGCGGGCGGCGTGGGGGCCGGGTCAGTCGGCTCGGTCGGCGTCCGGCCCAACAGGGCCAGTAGCCGATCCAGCAGCGACGCCGGCATGGTTACAGTTTCACTTGTCATATTCACCTCTTGGGGGGTAATGTCCGCGGCGTACAGCGCCGCTGCTTCGCCTAAATGGGGCGTGTGCAGGAGCGCGTCGCCGATGATCAGCGGCCCCTCCTGCACCACGCCGGTGCGCGGGTCTTCCAACCCACCTTCCCATACGATTTCGGGGGAGTGATACCGATACGCCCCGCGCGTCATGGCCGCCGCGCCCTCGTCGTTGTACTCCGGCACGGCATAAAGCCCGTCGTTTCGCACCTCTAGCCCGATGATGTGGCCCCCGGCCGGCGTCTCGTCGCGGTGACTGCCCAACTTGATGGGCGGCCGAAAATGGGGTAACTGGAATCGGCGGGCCAGGTCGGGCGTGATTTCCCGCGCCCGACCGTTCTTCACCAACCGGCCGAACGGCAACAGCCGGAACGGCTCGCCCGGCGCGACGGTCACGAACTCGGTGATGGCGTACTCACTGTCCATAAACGCAAAAGAGACCAGCGGCGCATGGCCGTCTGGTGGCGATATTCAGTTAGCTACTCACAATCATAACCGAACTATTGTTCGGTGTCAACGGCGGGCGGCCCATCGGTCGATTCGTCCGACCATTTGTCGCCCCCGGCCACGTCTATGACGTGGACACGGCCGCAAGCCGGGCAACGTATCTCAATGTGCGTGCCCGGCGGCAGGTAGCCGACGAACAGCAGCCGCGAACATTGTGCCGCCGCGTGACGGTATTCGCGCCGCGCCCGACGCCAAGGGCCGATGGCAATCGCTGCCGTGGAATTCAATGCCCCTCCAGAAATTCGACCATCCGCCGGCCCATGCCCTCGAACAGGCGCTCAATGCCCGGCTTGGCCTTTTCCAGCACCGTCCGCATTGTGAACCAGCCGCGGGCCTTGTGGGCGACCGTCTGACTCTCCGACCCGATGACGTAAGGCGCATACTCCAGCCGCGTGCCCAACCGCGCCTCATACCCCTGACCAATGGAGCGCACTTCGTAGATGTCGGCCTGTCCACCCAGACCGATGGAGCGGCCGAGCGTGCCCGTGCGCCGGTAGCTACTCGCCGGATCGGCCGGTGGGTAGCCCGGCACGCTGCCCTGAAGATGAAGAAGCGATTGCTTCATCGTCTTTTCCATCTCTTCTTTCAGCCGCAGGGGATACTGATCCATCCGGCGTATCAGGTCGGGCGGTTTGAATTTGATTTCGATGTCGTTGGACATAGCGTTACCCTCTCAAAGGCGTGGGGTTGTAGCCGCCCGCCGCGCGCTCTTCGTCGGTCAACGCCTCGAACACGACCGGCTGCAACCAACAGCGGCAATTACTGGTAATAATTCCATCTGTAATGTATAATTCATAGTCATCGACCTGGAGATCATAGACATGACCGCTAAAGCCGAATTCCCTGATACTGACAATCTCATCCGGCGTTACCAGTCCGGCGAATCGCTCTACAAACTGGCGAGCGAAAAAGGCGTGACGCCTAAAGTTATCGCTCGCATCATGCGCGAGGCGGGCGTTCTCGAATCCCGTCAAGGTCTTAGGATTGATCTGGACATCGAATCTATTATTGCCCATTACCTTGCCGGTGAATCCGAAAAGGCTATCTCTGATAGTCTGGGGGTCAACCGCTGGACTATCCGCCGCCGTTTGCAAGCGGCCGGGATTGAGCCGCGCGGCCGATCCGAAGCCGAACTCCTCAAATGGTCGCAGATGACCGCCGAACAGAAACGGCAACAGGTCGCTCCGGCCCATGACGCGGTTCGCGGCGTGCCGGTTCCTCATGCCCGCAAAGTCAAGATCGCCAAAGGAAAGGAGCGGATGCAAGGCCATGCTGTTGCTGCTGAGCGACACCTGGCGCAAGTGCTCACAGATCGCGGCCTCACCGTCACGTTGCAACGAGCGGTCGATAAATACAATATCGATATTGCCATTGACTCGCCGCCCGTCGCTGTGGAAATCTTCGGCGGTGGCTGGCATAGTTCGGGCGACCACGCCCGGCGCTTCTTTGAGCGCACTAAATACTTTCTCGATTGCGGCTGGAACGTAGTCATTGTCTGGGTTGACGGCCGCCGCTATCCCGTCGGCGTTGGTTGTGCTGATTACGTAGCCGCCTTTGTTCAAGAACTTGGCGGCGACATATCCGGCCGGGGTCAATATCGGGTGATTCTCGGTGACGGTCAGGACGCGCCCGCTACGGACAGTTATTTCAATAGCCTTGCCGTCATAGAACGATTGCGCGGCGGCTGATAGGCGGCCGGGTATTACCACCTCGTTGCCCGGCAAAATGCACATCACATGAGCCGGCGGCACGACGACGGTCAGCGGCGCGCCCAGCGCCCGTTTGAGCGCCGGATCGGCCGCCAACATCGCCTCATTGAACTCCCAACCCCTGTCCAGTTCAACGAATTTGCCGTTCAACTTTGCGCAAATCGGGCACACGTTCTCATCGACGGCCGTGCGCCACCGCTTGCCGCTCACCACGCCCGCCGCCTTCCAGGCCGTGACATTGCCCGCGGCGTAGATGCGCGTAACCTCGGTCACGGCCACGCGGTGCGCCCGCTTGGCGTCGAAGAAGCTGCCTAACCGCTGTTCCAACTCCGGCAGTGGCGCGCCGCTTCTCACCCAGCGGTCTATCTCGCGCACCACGCCGCGCCGGGTCGTGTCGTTGAGCATGAACGCCCAGGCGTAGGCCCCCTCGCTGGTCAGGCCGGGAATGGGGGCGCCGCCGAGGTACATATCCAGCCACGCCAGCGCATCCTCATTGAACACGTCCCAATCGACCAGTACCGACCCGGCGCGGATGGCCCCGGCTCCGGCGTCGCCGCCGGCGATCAGGATGTCCATCGTCAACTCGGCGAACTCGCGCCGCAGTTGGGGGAGATGCGGCTGCCACCAGCCCGGATCGCGGATGCTACCGGCCATGTTCCCGTTTCACCTGCCGCGTCACCTCGCGGCCTTGTTTGCTCAGAAAGTCGCCCATTTTCTTCTGCCACTGCCGTTCCCAGCGCCGACGGGCCGCGTCGTCACCGTCGGCGGCAAACGATTCGGCCCACATCGCGGCTGCCTGCTCATCGACCGCGGTCTCATCCGGCGCGTCCGGCTGCTGCCGCTGGGCCAGCGCCTGCCGCATGGCCTCGGCCCGGTCGGCCGCTTCCTGCCGCGCAACTTCCCGTTCACTTTCGATTTCCGCCGGGTCGCGTTCGGGCAACCGCATGAGCGACCGCAGCCACGCCTCATCATCCGCCGTCCAGGTGATGAAGCCTCCTGACGCGATTTTCGCCAGCGCGTCGGCGATCATCTCCGGTCGCACACTACCGGCCGGGCTGTGTTCCAGCCGCACGCCGTCGGGGTCGTAGCCGTTCAATTCTAGCAGCCGCGCCACGGCGAACTTGGTGAACGTCTCGGCGATGGTGTCGGCCACGGCATTGAGGGTCAGGATGAAAAAATCGGTCGCCCCCTCAAACGTCGCCAGCGCGCCGACGTTATCCATGCCGAGCATAATGAACTGGCTGAGCGTCGCCATGAGCATCCGCTTGTCGTAGCGGTTAATGACCATATCCGTGTCGGCCGTCTTCGACGCCCCGGCCGATGCCACCAACTCAAAGCCCCAACCGTGGGGCATGACGACCGACGCCAGTTCGTCGTTGCGGACTTTGCGACCGATGGCCCGCGCCCGGCCCACGTCGGTCGCCTCGCTGTCGCTCTCGGTCGTGTCGGCGTGTTCGGGTAGCGTAATCTTCGGCAACCCGGCCAGGTTGCGCTCGATGCCAATGGCCTCGATCTGCTGGATGTTTTTGACGTAGTACCACGCGGGCCAGGCCGGGCGGAGGATGCTCTCGCCCTCCGGGTTGCCCCGCGCCCGGCGAAAGCGGTAGATGACCATGCGCTCGATGGGGATGGCCTCCGGCCACAGGTGCGGCCACTGCTGCATACCGGCCAAACCGCCGTCGTCGGCGAACTGCCAGCGCATAATGGTATCATGTGCCAACGGCCGCAGCTTGCGCCACAGCACCCGCCCGCCGTCCTGCTGGTAGGTGATGGTGAACATCGACCAGCCGTACCACAGGAACGAAAGCGCGTCGCTGATATGGTCATTCCATGAGTGCGTCATCGCCGCCCAGGCGTCGTTGAGCAGCGCGAGCCGCGGGTCATCCTCGCCCGCGTTGCTGACGAACTGCCAATCGATGTCGCGGATGGGCATTTCTGTCGCCAGTCGCAGCGCGGCGATGACCGGCGAGTTGTAGAGCATCTCGCGCACCCGCCTGGCCTTCTCCCCCGCGCCGCGCCATTCACTCAGGAACTCGTCGCCGATTTCCCCCCATCCGGTCGTGTTCAGGCCGGTGTCGCCGGCGTCCTGGTACAAAGATGCACGTGTTGCCATATTCAGAATCCTTGATTGCGCCAACGGCTGGGCTGTTCGGCTTGTCGCTCAGGCAGTGAATGAATGGCTGGCCGATAGTGGGCCAGCAGCAGGGCGTCGCCCACGTCCGGCGAACGGCCGAGCCGCGAGCGAATATCCTCTTTCGATTCGACCTCGACCACGCCCCCGGCCAACACGCGGTAGCGGGCGCTGCACAGGTCGGCCACTATCTCATTGCCCGGCGGCAGCGCCACGTCATCACCACGGTCGGGGTCGAGCGCGTCGCGTAGCCGCCAATACAGTTCGGCCCGCAGGTTGCGCATCCGCAATTTGCCACTGCGGTCGGTGTAGCGGCTGGCCTCGGACACGTTCACCGGGCGGGCGTCACTGACCCGGCCCCGGCTGTACATCGCCGCCAATGAGTCATAGGCCGATGACCCCACGCCGATGACATCGACGTGCAAACGCTCGGCGTTGGGGTAGGCCGCCTGTACCAGCCCGGCCACCGTCGGCCCGTCGGTCGTCATCGACCCCGGCCAGGTCTGCGGCCGACTGTACCAGTTGCCGTAGCGGGCGATGAGGGCCGTCCTGTCCTGTCCGCCGCGGGCCACGTCCACGCCGAGGCAGTCGGGCGCGCCGCTGGGCGGATCGCTCTCCTGCCACCGCTGCTGCGCCGCCCGCACCCAATCGGTCGGTATCACCTGCCACGGGTCAACCCCGGCCGCGGCGCGGAAATCGCCGTCGCGCAGGCAGCTTCGCAATGGTTCGGGCATGGAGTTCAACAGCGCCAGATAGCGGCCGTCGGCGGCCAGATGAGGGTTGTCGCCCAGCCGCGCCGGGATGAACGTCCGCGAGCGCGGCACGGTCGTCACGCCGTCGATTTCGACCGGCGCGGCTGTGCGCAGCCAGACGACGTTGTTATCCCGGTCGTGGTAGTACCAACGCAGTTCGCCCGGTTCGGCCGGGTCGGGGAAGTCCGGGTCGAGCCACGGCCCCCACTCCTCCATCACCCACGCCCCATCGGCGTCGAGCGGCGGGTTGCCGGTCACAATCACCCGGCAGCGTTGGTCAGGGTTGGTCGTGCGGTTCCAGCCGATGATGAACTGGTATTGGGTGCGCGTGAACTCGGTGATCTCATCAAAGCCGTAGAAATCTCGCGGCCGACCCTGCTGTTTGGTTTTGTCGCTCTCGTGCTGACACGCCTCGAATTCCAGCCGGCAGCGCGGCAGTCGCCAGACCCGCGTGGCCTTGTTGAACCCGCCATCGTTGCCGACGATCTCAATGCTACGCTCGATGATGGCGTCCAGGTTCGGGTAAACGCGCCGGAAGACGACCGCCCGCCGGTGCTGGGTCAGGGCACAGCCCAGCAGGAGATCGGATTTGCCGCCACCGGCCGCGCCGCCGTAGTACAGTTCGTCGGCGGCCGATTCCAGGGCTAGGCGTTGCGGGTTGGGTTGGTCGTCGGCGTCGGGGTTGGGTGTCCAGTGCGGGCGAATCATCCCCGCCGTGAGCGCGGCGGCGCGGTTCGATTCCTGGAGTTTGGCGGCGATGTCGCGCCGTGCCGTGGCCTGTTTAGTCGGGGCGATCATCGACATGCACCTGTATCCCGGCGCGGGCAAAAATATCGTCGGCCAAATCGGGGTAGGCGGCGCGCACGTCGGCCGGCTCCAACTCGCGCCGCCGCAGCAGGTCGATGACCTCATCTTGCCAATCAGTGACGCGCACCTTGTCGTTGTACAGACCGTGATAGCGCATGAGTCGGTCGTGCGCCGCGTCGGCCGGGTATAGCTCAACCTCGGTCGTCACGGTTTCGGTTTCGTCGCCGCCCTTAGTCGTGTGCGTGCGGCGCGTCACCCGGTATTTTTTCAGCAGATACCCCTTCCCCGCCGCCTTGAGCGCGGGCACGTCCAGACGGCCGTCGGCGTCGATCCACTCCGTCAGGTCGCCGCGGGCAATGTCGGCTGTCCGCGCCAGGACCTCATCAGCCGGCATTGCCCGCTCGGAAAGGCGGCGCTTAACCTCAGCGGCAATGTCAGGTTTTGTCAGGTTTTCTTGACCAATTGAGCGGGCCGTCTTCTCCGAGTACCCGGCAGCCTTCGCCGCGGACGTGGCGTTCCACGTCCGCAGATACTCTTCAACGAAAACGCGCTGCTTGGCGGTCAGTGACATCCGATACTACCTGTTCCCCCTCCCATTGGCCTTATTGTAGAACATCCTTGCGGATATGTCTAGAAGCGTGGTGATAAAACGAGAAACGAGCGCCGGTTGGCGGGCGCTCGTT
>OEOE01000019.1_pt1 | contig 26687 bp, 25 predicted proteins | sample 1539681 | NCBI WGS metagenome assembly OEOE01 (sample SAMEA3611561, study PRJEB22512) | activated sludge metagenome | biome: Urban; feature: Wastewater Treatment Plant; material: Activated Sludge | place: Slovenia | collected 2012-09-24
TTGCTGCGAATCGGCTATATATAACTATTAGTTTTAAGGCAACATCGCTTTAAGCCTGTCTCTTATACACATCTAGATGTGTATAAGAGACAGACTTACACCTTTTCTCTCCATGGCGCTACTTTCAGCAACAACAACATGCCCGGGATCGCCAGCAGAGTACAGACATAAAAGAAATTGACCCAACCTAATGACTCCACCATGCCCCCGGTAAGTGCGTTGAATACCGAGCGTGGTACAGCGGAAAGACTAGTGAATAGCGCGAGTTGTGTAGCGGTATAAGCCGGGTTGGTTTCGCGCGCCATGTAGGCCACATACGCTACAGTTCCCAAGCCCACGCCAAAGGCTTCTGCGCCAATCACTACGGCGAGCATGCTGCGCTCAGGCGCGCCGATACCGGAGAATGGGCCTGCATAAGCAAGCCATGCAAAGCCTAAAATCGCCACTGCCTGCGCAACACCAAACACCCACAAGGCACGGTTAATGCCGAGCTTGAGCATCCAGATGCCACCCACAAACGCTCCAACAATCTGCATTACCAACCCGCTACCTTTTGCAATCGTGCCGATGTCGGTTTTGCTAAACCCCATATCAATGTAGAACGGCGTGGCCAATGCAGTAGCCATGCTGTCACCCAACTTATAGAGCAAAATGAACAACAGCACCAGTCCTGCCGCTTGCCAACCCTGGCGATTAATAAACTCTTTAAACGGCTCGACCACACTGGCCTTGAGAGTCTTTGGTGCAGCCGCGATCTGTGGTTCGCTCACCAGCAGGGTCATGATAGTCCCGGGCAGCATAAACAGCGCGACGATGAAAAACACCGACGACCACGCAACATGATCTGCCAGAATCAACGCAAGTGAGCCAGGCACCAACCCGGCAACACGATACGCGTTAACATGGATGCTATTGCCCAAACCTAGCTCATAATCGCTCAAAATCTCGCGCCGGAATGCATCAATCACAATATCCTGGCTAGCAGAAAAGAAAGCGATCAAAGTGGAAATAACGGCGATACTGACAATATCAAACTTTGGCTGATACAAGCCATATGCGGCGATTGCCATCAACAGTGCAATCTGCGTAACCAACATCCAGCTGCGCCTACGACCCAGCGGCGCAATCAAGTTGTACCTGTCCATCAACGGCGACCACAAGAACTTCCAGGTATAGGGTAGTTGAATAAAAGCAAACGCCGCAATGGTTTTAAGATTCAAGCCTTCCGTACGCAACCAGGCAGGCAATAATTGCAACAACAAATATAGCGGCAAGCCTGAGCTAAAACCCAGAAAAACACAAGTCAGCATCCGCTTGCTGAGCAAGGATTGCAAAACGCTTGAGTTATGCACAGTCTTTTGCGCTGCCACTACACTAGGCCGCTTTCAAACGATACATCGCAAGCGCACCACGCAAGTTTGGCAGTATATCTATCTCTTTACCCGCGGTAATGACTTTCCGTTGCAGCACACGGACATTGTGATTCAAACAGAAGTTGTCAAAATCGCGGATAGTGCAAAGATGTACGTTCGGCGTGTCATACCACTGGTAAGGCAAATCTTCCGACACTGGCATATGCCCTGCAGCAGCAATCTGGATACGGTTCCGCCAATAGCCAAAATTAGGGAACGTCACAATGGCTTCTTTACCCACACGCAACATCTCCTGCACAATCTCCTCGGTATGATGCATGGCCTGTAAGGTTTGCGACAGAATCACCATATCAAACGACTGATCTTCAAAGCCGGACAACCCAGCCTCCAAATCCATCTGGATGACATTAACCCCGTTTTTCAGGCAGAATAACCAGTTGCCATCATCTTTTTCTACACCGTAACCACGCACCTCCATGCTCTCACGCAAGAATTTCAGCAGAGTCCCATCTCCACAGCCCAAGTCCAACACCTTGCCAGAAAACGGCACCCAATTTGCAATTATTGCAAAATCTTGTCTGAATTTTGTATTATTCACATTATTTTGCACTATTACACCTCGATCTTCTGCAAATAGGCCCGCAAAATCTTGTGATAATGCTCGTCCGGCATCAAAAAAGCGTCATGGCCGTGCGCAGCAGTCACCTCAGCGTAACAAACAGCCAATTCGTTATCCAGCAAGGCCTGCACAATCTCCTTGGAGCGCTCTGGTGAGAAACGCCAATCACTTGTGAAACTCAATACCAGAAACTTGGCTTTAGCCGCTCGCAACGCAGCACTCAGGTTGCCGCCAAATGCCAGCGCCGGATCATAATAGTCCAGCGCACGCGTCATACGCAGGTAGGTATTGGCATCGAACTCACCTGCAAACTTGTCCCCTTGATAGCGCAGGTATGACTCCATCTCAAACTCGACATCAAAGCTGTATTTGATGTCGTTTCTGAGTTTGCGGCCAAACTTCTCGCCCATTACATCATCACTCAGGTAGGTAATATGCCCCAGCATCCTTGCAATGCGCAAACCGCGGCGCGGCAAGGTTTGGTGGCTGTAATAATCGCCCGCATAAAAATCCGGATCGGTCATAATGGCCTGACGCGCCACTTCATTGAATGCCATGTTCTGCGCCGTCAAGTTAGGTGCGCTAGCAATCACCAAGGCATGCCGCACCCGATCCGGGAAGCTAATCGTCCACTCCAGCGCCTGCATGCCGCCCAGGCTACCGCCAATGACTGCCGCAAGCTGGGAAACACCTAGATAATCCAGCAGGCGCGACTGCGACTGCACCCAGTCTTCAACTGTCACCACCGGGAAAGCCGCCCCCCAGGGCTTACCAGTAGCAGGGTTTATAGTGGAAGGCCCGCTTGAACCGTGACAACCGCCCAGATTATTGACGCCAATCACGAAAAATTTATTGGTATCCAACGGCTTACCCGGCCCAACCAGGTTATCCCACCAGCCCGGGTGTTTGTCAGTTTCGGCATATTTACCCGCCACATGATGCGTACCGGAAAGCGCATGACAAACCAGCACTGCGTTGGATTTATCGGCATTCAACGTGCCATAGGTTTCATATACCAAATCAAATTGCGGCAATATCTCGCCGCTTTTCAGCCTGATGGGCACGTCAAAATGCGCTTGTCGCGCCTGAACTACCCCCACTGAATTCACTATGTCATTACTCATGCGGGAATTATACTATGGCTTGCAACCGGATGCTGACAGGCATGCTAGTCCGGCCACCGGGCAAGCGTAACTCGTGCGATTCCAGCCAGATCAAACTTGTGCGCTATTTCGACAAAACCCGCTTCACGCATTAGCTGCCTCACGCCACGTGATTGATTGTATCCATGCTCCAGCATCAGCCAGCCATGTGGTTTTAAATAGTCTTTGGCGCCGCCAATAATGACACGCAAATCCTCCAGACCATCCTTACCTGCCACCAACGCTGTCATTGGCTCGAAGCGCAAATCCTCCTGTTGCAAATGCGGGTCGCTTTCCTCAATATAAGGCGGGTTGCTAACAATTACGTCAAACAACTCTCCGCTTAACGCACCAAACCAGTCACTTTGCAAAAAAGATACGTTCTTGATATCCAGCATTTGCGCATTCTCATGCGCTATGTTTAGCGCCCGTTCGGATGCATCTACCGCAAGTACCTGTGCTTGCGGTAGATGCTTTGCAACGGCTAATGCAATTGCACCGGAACCTGTACCCAGATCCAGAATGCGACACGCCGCCTGAATGTCTGCTTTCTCCAGAGTCGCTTCTACTAATGTCTCGGTATCGGCACGGGGTATCAGTGTGTCTGGCGTAACTTTCAGCTTTAATCCATAGAACTCACGACAACCTACAATATAAGCCAGCGGTTCACCAGCCACGCGACGTTCAAGCAATGCCTGAAACTCCGCATGGATATTGGCTTCCAGGGCATCGTTTTGATGTGCAATCACCCACGCCCTGTCCACATTCAACACATGCTGTAGCAACAGCCGGATTTCCAGCGCAGGAATCTCAGGATGATGCGATTGCGCCTGTTTCAGCAGATGAGCGATGGAGAGTGAAATCATAAGTTCACGCATGATAGCGCAAAGCCAAATTTGTTGCACAAAAAGCAAAACGGCAACCGAAGTTGCCGTTTTGTTGTAGTGCTAAATCAGTTCTAGCAATTTAAAGCAGGTTACCCTGCGTTTAAATTAGAAGAACAAGATAGCGCCAACAGACATGATGTCAGAATCATTGTCTTGGCCAGCTTGGTTCTCAGACTGAACGTTTGAGTACTCAGCTACCAAGTTCAAATGTTTGGTCAGTGGGTGATAAGCACCAACTGTCCACATTTCGTTTTCTTCAACCAAGGTTGGGTTTACTTCGCCACCAGCTGTGTCCAGCTTGCTGATACCCCAGCTAGCGCCGATTTTCGTGCCTACACCTGGGATAGTGTAAGTCGCTTGTACATAACCACCGTCGGAATCACGACGTTTACCAGCAACAGAAACACCGTCCATCATCCAAGCTGTTGTACCAACGCCTTTACCGTCATAGTAGTAGCCAGTCAAACCAAAGCCAGCCACGTTTACGTTAGCACCGATACCCCAAGCAGTTGCGCGCTCGTCACCGATAGCAGCACCGTAGTCTGCTTGCTGTGTTTTAGCTTCTAACCATACTTTACCAGCAACATCACCACCCCATGCGTAAGAAGCATTACCTACAAAACCAGGGGATTTTTGTGCGCCAGATGATGCAGCGCTAGTGCCCAAGTTTAAAGTGCTCAGAGGCTGATCAACGCCCACTACAAAGCTAAAGCCATTCCAGTTTGGAGATGTATAGTTGATTTGACCATTGAAGTCAGCATACAGGAAACCAGTACCGATGCGACCCAAAGTTGTTGTTGTACCGCCAGCGCGACCAACAATACCTTGAGAACCTACGCCCAGCAAGGTCATGTCGTTCAGGATTGCATCTCTACCGAACACGCCCAAGTCTTTACCGATCTTGATAGTACCCCAGGATTTGTCGCCAAAAGCAATGTATGCCTGACGATTTTCGTTACCACCGCCACCAGCCAGTGAAGTTTTACCAGATGCACCTGGTTGCAGGCTGATAGTAAATTCAACGTCTAAGTCATTTTGACGTGTTTTACCAGTTACACCCAGCCAAGAAGGCAACAGACCTGTGTTGATGCTAGTAGCACCGCTATCAGGAGTACCTGCGCTGTCAGACTCCTTATTAGCAAGGCCGCCATCAATAGTGTTGTTATCAGAGGAACGGTTGTGAATGTAATATGCATTCACGTTACCGTTGATGTCCAGAGTCCAGTCACCAGCTGGGATTACGATACCAGCGTTAGCGCTAGAAGCTGCAGCCAACAGTGCGGAAGCAACTGCTAAACCTAATTTCTTGCTCATATAATTCTCCTAGTTTTAATTCGTACTACTAAATTTACTACTTAAGTTACCCTCATTCCCAGCAGCTTCACAACAACCCCTCCGCCACCAGAAACAAGAAAGTTCGCGAACTTCCTCAATAAAACGCAAACTGCTATTTACTTAAAGAAGGTAGAGCAAGTATGCCAAAAAACCGACAGGAAGGCTAACAAGTTTGTGGCATTTGCTAAAAAACGTGCTTCACATGTTGTATAGAAGCAACAATTGCTGCGAATCGGCTATATATAACTATTAGTTTTAAGGCAACATCGCTTTAAGCTGACCCAAATCATAATCGCTGGTAATCACGGCTTTACCGATACCCTTTTGCAACACCAACCTGATTTTACCGTCCTGCACCTTTTTATCAGATTGCATCAGTTCAAGGTACTGATTCGCTCCCAATGCCGGCGCTTCGATAGGCAAATGCGCTTTCTGCAGAATAGCCAGGATACGCGCAAGCTCCGCCTGCTTGAGCCAGCTCATGCGCAATGACAATTGGGCAGCTTGCACCATACCAGCCGCAACAGCCTCGCCATGCAACCAGTTGCCGTACCCCATCGCGGTTTCGATCGCATGACCGAAAGTATGCCCCAGATTAAGCAAAGCACGCTCGCCGCTTTCGTGCTCATCCGCGGCCACGACTTCCGCCTTGTTCTGGCAGCTGCGGTAGATGGCATAACTCACCACTGCCTCGTCCAACGCCATAAGCTTGTCCATATTGGATTCCAGCCAATCAAAAAAGTCCGCATCACGTATCAGGCCATATTTGATAACTTCCGCAATTCCTGCGGAAAGCTCGCGCGGCGGCAAGGTTTTGAGCGTGTCGGTATCTGCCAGCACCAACTGCGGCTGATAGAACGCGCCTATCATGTTTTTGCCCAGCGGGTGGTTGATACCCGTCTTGCCACCCACGCTGGAATCGACCTGTGACAAGAGTGTGGTAGGCACTTGAATGAATGGCACGCCACGCTGATAAGTGGCGGCTGCAAAACCGGTCAAGTCTCCAATGACGCCGCCACCAAGCGCAATCAAGGTCGTACTACGTTCTGCGCGATGTTTCAGCAATGCATCGTAAATCAGATTCAGGGTGTCGGCGTTTTTATAGGCTTCGCCATCCGGCAATACCACCTCAATCACATTCACGCCTTGCTGCTTCAAAGGGGCTACCAGTTTTTCCAGATATAGCGGCGCTACCGTTGTGTTGGTCACAATAGCGACTTGCTTACGCGCAAGATGCGGCAAAATAAGGTCTGGCTGCGAAATCAATCCCGCGCCAATATGTATCGGGTAGCTGCGCTCACCTAACGCTACGGTCAGTGTCTGCATCATGATTAGGATAACACCTGTTCAATTCGGTTGACGATGGTGGCTACGGGTTGGCTGCCGGTATCGACAATATGTGCGGCAATTTCACGGTATAGCGGATCGCGTTCGGCATACAGCTGCTCGAGCTTGGCCTTGACATCGACGTTCTGCAACAATGGCCGCTGCTTGTCATGCCGGGTGCGATGCCACAATTCGCTTACATTGCCGCGCAGATAAATGACTACCCCGGTGCTTTTCAGCGCTTCGCGATTTTCTGGCGCCAGCACCGCGCCTCCGCCAGTAGCTAGCACGATATTGCTCATCTGGCTAAGCTCATGAATCGCCGCTTTCTCACGCTTGCGAAAACCGTCTTCACCTTCAAGATCAAAGATGATTGGTATTTTAACGCCGGTCCGCTTTTCTATCTCATGATCGGAGTCATAAAAATCCCTACCTAAGTGTTTGGCAAGCATCTTGCCAACCGTGGTTTTACCTGCCCCCATGAGCCCGATCAAATAGATGTTGCGCTGCTGAAGTAACAAAACAAAATGCCTATCAGTTAATTGATAGGCATTTTAAGGGATTGTGGCAGTTCTGTCAGGCGCGATTAATGCAATGTCAATGATTCGTCCATAATCTTCGGTGTAATAAAGATTAGCAATTCGGTTTTATCATCTTGCTTGGTACGACGCTTGAACGCGTTGCCAATCACTGGCAAGTCGCCAAAGAACGGAACTTTACTGACGTCATTGCGCTCGGTCTGCTCATAAATACCGCCTAAAACCGCAGTTTCTCCATTGGAAACCAGCACCTGGGTATTGATTTTCTGCGTATCAATAGAAGGTACTCCAAAGAAAACCTGACCTACTTTTTCTTTTTTCACTTCCAGATCCATGATGATTTTTTCATCCGGCGTGATTTGCGGCGTTACTTCCAAACTCAACACAGCCTCCTTGAAAGCCACATTAGTCGCACCACTGCTGGATGCCTGCAGATAAGGAATCTCGGTACCTTGCGCAATCTTGGCCTTTTGCTGATTAGCCGTAGTGACACGCGGACTGGACACAATTTTGCCGCGATTGTCCGTCTCCAGAGCCGTCAGCTCAAGATTCAGTAGCAAGCCTGCCGGCAAACGGAACAGGCTGAAGGCAATGCTCCCCGCTGGATTTGCTACCGGCAAATTAGAGTTAAGCCCCGGGTTGCCTTCAATTGAAGTCGTGCCCGTTCCAATGGCACTGGTAACTCCATTCGCATTATTGAGTGTCCCACCAATACTCAAGGCATTTTTGCCTGGCGTAGTCGCACTTTGCACCCCAAACCTAGCACCCAAGCTTTTGCCGAACTTCTCATCTGCCAGCACTAGGCGCGACTCAATCATGACCTGGCGAACCGGCACATCGGTTTTATTCACGATAGCCTGGATTTCTTCCAGCTTTTTGGCAGTATCCTGAATGAACAAAGTATTAGTCCTCGGATCAATTACAGCACTACCCCGATCAGAAAGGATGCTTCTATTAGTCCTATTACCACCACCAGCACCTCCACCGCCCGCGCCACCCGAGGTGTTAGCTCCAGTCAGAATATTCCGGAAAGCTTCGGCTTTCTGGTACTTCAGGGTAAACACCTCTGTGCGCAATGGTTCCAAATCTTCAATCTGCTTGATCGCCTCGAGCGCAGCTTTTTCCTTGGCCGCCACTTCTTCCGCAGGTGCCACGGTAATTACATTACCCTTTTTGCGCATGGTCAAGCCCTTGTTCTGCATGATCACGTCCATTGCCTGATCCCAAGGTACATCTTTAAGGCGCAAGGTAATATTACCGGTAACAGTATCACTCGCGACAATGTTCAAACCGGTAAAGTCCGCGATCACCTGCAACACGGATCGCACTTCGATATTCTGGAAATTAAGTGACAGTTTCTCACCCGCATAACCTTGTTTTGAACTTTGCACCAGTTTGTTAGGATCTTCAACTTTCTGGCGTACATCAATGATGAACTTTTTATCTGCCTGATAGGCAGACTGTTCCCATTCACCTTTAGGCTCAATCACCATACGGCTATTTTTCCCATGCTTCATCGTGTCAACATACAGGACCGGTGTATTGAAGTTGATTACATTCAAGCGGCGCTGCAATTCAGCCGGAACATCCGTATTGATAAAGTCCACGGTAATCAATTTGCCTTTTTGTTTGATATTGATACCTGTATTTGCATCCGACAAATCTACCATGATGCGGCCTTCGCCATTCTTGCCACGCGCAAAATCAACACCGGTAATGGCATGTTCCACATTGCTGGCACGGGATTCTGCAAATCTTGTTTCAGTGCTCGAGCTGCCGGCGCCCACTTCACTACCTTGCAAGTTGATAATCACTTCATCGCCACTAAGGGATGTGTTGTAAGCCACGTTTTTGCTCAAATTCAGCACCATGCGGGTACGGTCTTTGGCTTGCGCCATCGTTACGCTCTTAAGCGCGCCTTGATCTGCCGTAACATTACTCTTTGTCAAACCGTTCGCAGTATCAGGAAAATCCAGCGCAATACGGGACGGATTATTCAATGTAAAGCTGGCAGGCGGGTTTGCTAAAGGGGACTTGAGTTTGACACGAACAGTTACTCGACCACCTGACAATGTCGAAAAATCAATATTTTCTATCGCGTTACCGTAAACATTTTCCGTATCTGCAGCAAATGCCTGCCCCAGACTCCATAGCGTCAATAGCAACACCGCCGCGAAAAATTTGATCAATGCATTGTTCATATTGATTCCCATCATATTATTCTTGCAAGTTTAGGCTTGCACTACGTTCTACCCAGTCACCTGTCGTATCATCTTGCACAAGTTCTTTAAGCTCAATTGCGCCCTCGCTGATTGTCGTTACCAAGCCATAATTAGGCCCCATATAATTGCCTACTTTAACCTGTTCAATCGCGTTATCCGGCTTCTTAATCAGTCCGTACGTACTTTTTTTCCTGCTTAACATACCTACATACTTCAGGCTTTCCAAAGGATAAGCCTCCAGCGATTCCCTTGGTCTGTTCAAATTAGGTTGCAAACCTCCATTCGCACCAACCACCTTACGAGCACGAAAAGGGTCTGACAAAGTTGTATCCGCGTTATATTGCAAAGGAGTATAAGGCTTCACTTCCGGCAGAGGCTGTACATTTTTACTCATATCGTTAGCGGCATTGGCCATAAATTGGTCGAGGTCATCCCCCTTATCACCGCCACAGCCGGTTAATAACCCGGCAGCCAGAATGGCGCTTATAAAACCATTAGACACTCGCATTATTTCTTATCCTTGCTTGCATTCTTTTGGGCATTACGGCTAGCTACTTCAGAGGCATCCAAATATCGGTATGTTTGAGCCACAGCCTCCATGGAAAGCAAGCCATCTTTAGTATCTTTATTCATGGGCATAATGTTAAGATTGTTCAGCGTCACAATTCTGGACAGTTTAGAAACATCTGTCGCAAAAGCACCTATATCATGATATGTGCCCTTTACTTTTACTTGTATAGGCATTTCGGCATAAAAGTCCGCGATGACTTCCGCGCCAGGCTTGAACAACTCGAACTCCAAGCCTCGTCCGAGCCCAGCCTGGTTAATGTCTGTCAGCAAACCATCCATCTGGGACTTGTCTGGCAGCTGTTTTAATAATGCGCCAAACGTTTTTTCAATATCCACCATCTGTTGCCGGTAAGCATCAATCTTGACAGCCTGGCTCTTCTTGATAAGAAAGGTATCCCTCAACTCCTGCTCTTTGGCTACAGCTTGATCCCACTCTTCGATCTGATCACTCCACAACAACCAATAACCCAGGAAAACCAGCACTACAAAAATGACTACCAGTAAAACCAGCTTGACGGGTACAGGCAGATTGCCGACATTATTCAGGTCTATATTTCTAAAATCATCTAATTTCATGATTTAGCGCCCTTTTTATTGGGGTCAGCAGCATCGCTTGCCTGTTGAGCTTTTAAGTTGACGTTCAGCGTAAATTCGTTCTGTCTCACACCGTTTACGGTTATTGCTTTAATCTCCACCAGCACGGGCGATTCCATCCAGTTTGATACTGTGAGATTACGCACCAAAGTAGCTACGCGCGCATTTGTGTCCGCCACGCCTTGCAATGCAATCATATTGCCTGTCTGCTTAATGCTGGTCAGATACATGCCCTCAGGCAGCTGTCTTGCCAGCTCATCAAGAACGACTACAGATTGACTGCGATTCGTTTGCAGGTTTTCTACAACCTGTTTACGCTCCAATAACGCACTAATCTGCTCTTTAAGGTTTTTAATGTCGGCAATCTTTTTATCCAGCTCAACAATCGCAGTTTCTAGGCGCGCGTTCCGTTCAAGCTGTGCATCCTTTCTGGCTCCCAGATACGTCCACCCCATAAAAACCACCGCACCAGCAGCAATCAAGGCCATCAGCGCCATTAACCCAAACTGCCTTTGCCGCTCTGCGCGTTTGATTTGACGATGCGGCAGTAGATTGATACGAATCATGTTAATCCACTCCTCGCATTGCCAAGCCGCATGCCACCAGCAAAGCCGGGGCATCTATTGCCAATTGCTGTTGTTTCACACGGTTACTTGTTGTCATAGATTGAAACGGGTTGGCAACCACCGTATTCACCTGCGTACGATCCTGCACCATCACATCCATCGCCGGAATTGCCGCGCACCCACCAGCCAATACGATATGATCTACCCGGTTATATTGGGTGGAACTGGTAAAAAACTGCATCCCACGCGCCACCTCTGTTGCCAAGGCATGCATATATGGCTGCAAAACTTCACTTTCATAACTATCTGGCAAACCGCCTTTGCGTTTGGCGATCTCAGATTCTTCTGCCGAAAGACCAAAACGGCGCTGAATCTCCTGAGTCAATTGCGCACCACCAAAGGCTTGCTCACGAATATAAACCGATTTGTTATCATGCAATACATTAATATGCATTGTGGCAGCACCTAAATCCACAACCATGACCGTCTGGTCTTTGCCTGCGCTGGGTAATTGATTCGCCACCAACTGATAAGCTGCCTCGGTAGCATAGGTGTCTACATCCATCACGATCACCTTAAGACCAGCCTCTTCTGCAGCAGCCACACGATCTTCGATTTTTTCCTTGCGCGCAGCAGCGATCAGCACTTCAACTTCATCCGGGTTATTAGGCGCCGAGCCCAGCACTTGAAAATCAATATTCACCTCTTCCAGCGGGAAAGGGATATACTGATTCGCCTCACCTTCGACCTGCACCTCCATCTCATCTTCACGCAAGTCCGCCATCATCATCACTTTTTTGGCAATCACCGCAGCCGAAGGCAATGCCATCGCCGCACGTCTTTCACGCGTACCTAACAACTTCCATGCCAGCTTGACGGATTCAGCCACCTGCTCCAAATTCGTCACATTCCCATCCGTGACAGCATCTTTGGGCACTGCAGCAACAGAATACCCTTCCAAGCGGTATCCGGTCTTGGTCGAACCGGATAATTCCACCATCTTGACCGAAGACGCCCCAACATCAACGCCAATCAGGGGCGGCGTGCTTTCATTAAAAAAGTCGAATTTCAAATTAAAATTCTCTTTCTATATTCGTTAGTTACGCACAATTACGATAATTTACATTAAATCCTAGCAACAACTTTACGGCCTGTAAAGCAAATAATGTTTTTAAGGGAACCATATTGGCGCTTTTACAACAAAAGTATATTTTTAACCCTCTTTATATAACAGCAGCCAAGACCATTAAATTTTGGGTTATCCGCTTTACCTTATATACTATGTACCTGCATGTTTTTTGATCTAAATTGCCTTTATGACTCCTAAAAAATGGTGGCACTTCCTTATCCTGTTTGCCGTAGTATTTGTGCTGGCCATTGCCTCGCTTGGAGCGCTAGCGGTCACTTTAATCTACCCAACCTTGCCATCTCTGGAAAGCCTGACCGACTACCATCCCAAGCTCCCATTACGCGTTTATTCGGCCGATGGTGCCTTAATGGGCGTATTCGGCGAAGAGCGGCGCGCTTTTATCAAAATTGAGAATGTTCCCAAAGATCTCAAAGATGCAGTGCTAGCCATTGAAGACCGGCGTTTTTATCAGCATGGCGGTGTAGATACCAAAGGCATTGCGCGTGCTATCCGCAACAACCTCACAGGCAGAGGGCATGAGGGTGCCAGCACCATTACCATGCAAGTGGCCAAGAACTTCTTTACCTCACCCGGCAAAAAACGCACCATTCTCACCAAGGTTAAGGAAGCATTGCTGGCAATCAAAATCGAGAAAGCCTTGAGCAAAGACCAGATACTGGAACTGTATCTTAACCAGATTTACCTTGGGCAGCGTGCTTATGGCTTTGCAGCGGCATCCCAAGTCTATTACGGCAAACCACTCGGCAAGCTTACCCTGGCTGAGGCCGCACTCCTAGCCGGATTACCCAAGGCGCCTTCTGGCTACAATCCTTTTACCCATCCGGATCGTGCGATTGCACGCCAGCACGAGGTGCTGCGCGACATGCGTCGTTATGGCTTTATTGATGAAGCCAAATATAAAAACGCCATGAGCTACAAGCTCAAATTCAAATCATCCAAGCAGATGAACGACTTGCAAGCAGACTATGTCGCGGAAATCGTGCGTCAGATGTTATATGAGAGCTATCAGGAAGAGATCTACAGCAGCGGGCTAAAGGTGTACACCACCATCAAAAAAACCAGTCAGGAAGCCGCGAATGCAGCCGTAGCGCGCGGCATTCTCGAATATCAGCAACGGCAAGGCTATCAGAAGCCCGAAAAAAACATAGACCTGAACCAGCTCAAATCCGGTAGCTTTGAGGAGGGTTTGAACGAAGTACTGGATGATATGGAGGCTTATCAAGGGCTGGTACCGGCAGTCGTCACGGAAATCACCCCCAAAGCAGTTAGCGTATTCAGCAAACAGGATGGCCTGCTCACGATTACTGGTGCCGGATTATCCTTGCTGCAAAAAAACCTCGCAGACAAAAATGTCGCAAACCGCAAGATCCAACCCGGTTCGGTCGTCCGCATCATCAAAAGCCAGGACATCTGGCATATAGTGCAGCTTCCGGAAGTCGAAGCGGCACTAGTGGCACTCGACCCGGAAACCGGCGCAGTACAAGCACTGGTAGGCGGCTTTGATTTTAACAAAAGCAAGTTCAATCACGTCACTCAGGCCTGGCGGCAACCCGGCTCCAGTTTCAAACCGTTTGTCTATTCCGCCGCGCTGGAAAAAGGCTTTACCCCGGCCAGCATTATTGAAGATGAGCCGATCTCAATGTCCGCGGGCGAAACCGGCAGTACCAAAGACTGGGAGCCCAAAAACTTTGACGGGCAATATGATGGCCCGATCCGCATGCGCACTGCGCTGACCAAATCCAAGAATATGGTTTCCATCCGTATTCTGCAAAGCATCGGCGCACGCTATGCACAAGATTACGTGACCAAGTTCGGCTTTTCACGCAAAGACCATCCTGCCTACCTCACCATGGCGCTGGGTGCTGGCTCGACCACCGCGTGGAACATGGCAGCCGGTTATGCCGTTTTCGCCAATGGCGGCTACCGCATTAAACCGCATCTCATCACCAAAATCACCGACAGCGAGGGTAAAATCATCGAACAAATGCACTACCCGGTTGCCCGCAAGGATGCGCCGCGTGTGATTGACAGCCGCAACGCGTTCCTGATGACCTCCATGATGCGCGATGTGATTCAGTTTGGTACCGCTACCCGGGCAAAAGCACTGGGCCGACAGGATATTGCCGGCAAAACCGGTACCACCAATAATCACTACGATGCCTGGTTCGCCGGCTACACGCCCAGACAGGTCGCGATTGCCTGGATAGGCTACGACCAGCCGCGCGCCCTTGGCAAAGACGAAACCGGCGGTCGGGCAGCTTTGCCGATCTGGATCAAATACATGGACACCGCCCTGCGTACCACTCCCGACACGCCGATGGCGATGCCGGATGGCGTGATGAAGGTCAAGATCGATCCGACACTTGGCACTCTGGTAGACGAGAGTGAAGAAGGCGTTTACGAATACTTTTACCATGAAAACCCGCCACCTTCAGTCGAACGCAGCCTGCCAGGGCTGTTCGATTCGGATGACAGCACACCCAGTACATTCCCGGATAGTCTGACGGACAATCCACTGCAACCACCGTCAAACGACACTCTACTACCGCCACCGAAACCGGCACAAACACCAGCGCACAGCGAACCTAGACCTTTCGCAGACCCGGCGGATGCAGCAACGCGGCTGTTGCATAGAACAAATTAAGCCACCATGAAAGAGCACCCCCACCATATTCGGCAAATAATTGCGCAGGCTGCCGCACGCATGATGGCCGAAGAGGGGGTGTTTGATTATGGTTACGCCAAAAAGAAAGCCGGACGGCAACTGGGCGTAACGGATGGCAGCATGCTGCCCAGCAATGCGGAGATTGAGGAAGAAGTACGGCTTTACCACGAAATTTTCCATGCGGATGAACAGCCACAGAACCTGCTGGACCTGCGCAAGACTGCACTGGCGACTATGCGCCTGTTCGAGCGCTTCAACCCACACCTTACGGGTTCCGTACTGGATGGCACGGCTGGCAAATTCGCCCAGACCGATCTCCATCTGTTTGCCGACAGCGCCAAGGAAGTCGAACTATTTCTGCTGAACCAGCAGATTCCTTTCCAAAGTAGCGAAAAAAGCTATCGCCTTTCCGACAGGCCCAGTAAGGATAAAAAAGAAAAAGTGCGCAAGACCGTGCCAGTATTCACGCTAGAGACGGAACATGGCCTTATCAAGCTCAGCGTATTCGATGTGGATGATCTGCGCATCGCGCCCAAGGCCGCCGTGAACAACACCAGCATGCACCGCGCCAATGCACAGGAGCTTGCAGCGCTTATTGGTTGACCCGCTGCTTGTACCAAGCGCGCATCGTCTGGTTGTATGCTTCTGTTTCGTCTATCAGTGCAACCGGCACCACGCACACATTCACTATCTCAATCGGATAGCCGGTCTCTGTATCGGCCCGCGACACATGTGCGCTGGGCTCATCACAGCGGCCGCCTTGCGGCGTTTCGATCTTCAGCAAGCGGTGATTGCCCGCCCGGATGTCCTGTTCTGCCAGCGCTTTGCCGCCTTGCGTCATCAACGCATATTGCAAGTTAGCATCCGCATCCTCAGATTCCCCTGCCACATCTTCAGCAGACGCCTCCAGTGTGGATTTAGCACGCGGCTCGGCCAACGCATCGGCTTCAGCATTCGCGTCCTCCTTGGGCAAAGGCGCGGCACCTTCCTGCGATAGCGCGTCTGCCATCACAGGAGCCGCCTGCTCAGCTTCAGCCTTTGGTGCAGTAGCGGTATCAGCAAACGCCTCAGGTGTAGCCGGCACTTCTGCCGGAGCAGCCATTTCCTCAGGCGCCAGTTCCTCTGCCGCCGGTTTAGCCACCGCAGCTTTGCGCTTTGGCGCATCGGCTCTCGCCGCCTGTTCCGGAGCCGTCGGTGGCGCCCATTCGCTATCCGCTGGCCGCTGTTCATGCACCATCAACAGCACCAGCAAAGCCACCGCCACACTGCCCATGCCCGCCCATTGCCAATTCCTCATGCCGGATAACAGGCCTGCAAGCCAATATCCATGCGGCTTCTGGCTTGCCTGTTTTGCGTGTTCTAGCACTTTTTTACGCACAATCTCGCCCGGCACCATGTCGCGGTCTGGCGCATGCTGCAGGACTTTTTCCAAATGTGGGTCGCGTAAATCCATATCAATTCTTCGCGGGCGGTAAATAGGCGCCCATGCAAGCCCGCAGCTTGGAGAGCGCATAACGCAGACGGCTTTTCACCGTCTCGAATTCCGCATCCAGTATCCGTGTCATCTCATCCAAACTCAATCCATCCTCGTGGTGCAGCAAAAAAGCCGCGCGCTGCAACGCAGGCAAACCTTCCAGACAATCCAGCAACTGCTTGCCCGCCTTGCGCCAGAAGGCCTGCTGCTCTGGCTCATCGGCACTGGATGCAGGCCACAATTGCCAGGGCGACTCAGACTCATCGTCCTGCCAGCCTTCGTCAGCCGAAACTTCGCGGCCGCCTTTACGCAGCACATCCACCGCACGATGATGCGCCAGCATGAACAGCCAGGTCTTGAAGCTCGCATCCTCACGCTCGCGCCAGCCGGCGCGGTTATCCACCAGCCTCATCCAGGTATCCTGAAATACTTCATTCGCCTGTGGCTCGTTGTCTGCCCCTAGCACACGGCGGATATAGCGATACAACGGCTTTTCATGCCGCGTATACAACAACTCGAAAGCCTGCACATCGCCTGCGCAGAACTTCGTCATCAACACATCATCGGAAAATGCATCCAAACTCATGCGCGCAGTATAGTGTATTACTCGATTACTCAACACGATTGGGGTTAAAAAAGACAGAAAAATTCAAGCGCAGATATTCATTATACAACACACCGGCCTGGAGGCCGCATCCAGATTGGCTTACAGGGCATCTGTTTTACTAAATGAACGCGCGCACGTGAAGATGGAACTCTGTTTTGTCACATCCAACTTACTCGGCAAAAAGCGAGCGAGAAGCTAGAAATGCTAGGCGCACGGAGCGCAGGAACCGAGATAGTACGTAAAGTACAGCGAGGTTGCGAGCACCGCGTAACAACGCGGTTCAGCTTCGCAGCCGCTTTTGTTTATTTCAACCACCGCGCCACATCCATCGCATAATACGTCAGCACCCCATCCGCCCCGGCGCGCTTAAAGCTGAGCATCGCCTCCATCACACAGGCTTTCTCATCCAGCCAGCCGTTTTGCGCGGCAGCTTTCAGCATGGCGTATTCACCACTGACATGATAGGCAAAAGTGGGCACGCCAAATTCCTGCTTCACACGGCGCACGATATCGAGATACGGCATGCCCGGTTTGACCATGACCATGTCGGCGCCTTCTTCGATATCCATGGCGACTTCACGAATCGCTTCGTCGGAGTTGGCCGGATCCATCTGGTAAGTATATTTATTGCCTTTGCCCAGGTTGGCGGCCGAGCCGACTGCATCACGGAAAGGCCCGTAGAAGCTGGAAGCATATTTGGCGGAGTAGGCGAGGATGCGGGTGTGGATATGGCCAGCTTCCTCCAGCGCATCGCGTATCGCGCCGATGCGGCCATCCATCATGTCACTTGGCGCCACGATATCCGCGCCGGCTTCGGCATGGCATAAGGCTTGTTTCACCAGCACGGCCACGGTTTCGTCATTCAGCACATAGCCTGTGCCATCAATCAGGCCGTCTTGCCCATGTGTAGTGTAGGGGTCTAGCGCGACATCTGTGATGATGCCAAGCTCAGGGAATGCTTTTTTCAGTGCTTTTACCGTACGAGGCACCAAGCCTTTTGGGTTAAAGGCTTCTGTGGCATCCAGACTTTTTCCCACTTGCGGCACCACTGGGAAAATGGCGATGGCCGGAATACCCAGCTTGACGCATTCCTCCGCCGTTTCAAGCAAAATATCGATACTCTGGCGCTGCACGCCGGGCATGCTGGCCACAGCTTCGGTACGGTTTTCGCCTTCCAGCACGAATACCGGGTAAATCAAATCGTTGGCGGTAAACACATGCTCGCGCATCATGCGGCGGGAGAAGTCATCACGGCGCATGCGGCGCGGGCGGATAGGCAGGAATTGGCTCATATGTCCCTTTTGTTTCAAAATTTGCTTAGCCTTGATGCAGAGCAAGGCGGAGGGTTGAAGACAGTACGAATTGTACGGCAAAACCCGACAACACCGCTATGCGATAAGGTTATGCAAATACTTTCGCAAGCTCTGCACCTGGGTCGGTTTGACGCATGAATGCCTCACCGACTAGGAACGTATGCACATTGTGCCTGCGCATCAAGGCGACATCATCTGCCGTGAAGATACCGGACTCGGTCACCACGATCTTGTCTTTGCCAATACTGGGCAGCAGATCCAGCGTCGTTTGCAGGGTCACTTCGAATGTGCGCAGATTGCGGTTATTGATACCCAGCAAAGGTGTTTCCAATTGGATAGCCTGTGCCAGCTCTTCGGCATTGTGTACTTCCACCAGCACCGCCATGCCCAGCTCGTGCGCCACTTTCTCCAGCGCCTGCATCTCGGGCAAACCCAGCGCCGCCGCTATCAGCAGGATACAATCGGCACCCATCGCACGCGCTTCATACACTTGATATGGGTCTATCATAAAATCCTTGCGCAGCACCGGCAAATCACATGCGGCACGCGCCTGTTTGAGATATTCTGGTGAACCTTGGAAATATTGCACGTCAGTGAGTACTGACAAACACGCTGCGCCGCCTCTTTCATAGCTTGCGGCGATTTCCGCCGGCTTGAAATCCGGACGAATCACCCCTTTGGACGGGCTGGCTTTCTTGATCTCGGCAATCACCGCCGCTTGGCCTGCCTCGATCCTGGCACGAATCGCGCCGACAAAATCCCGCGCGGGTAATTGCGCGCGTGCCAGCGCCTGCATCTGCTCCAGGCTGATGCTTTCTTTTGCCGCTGCAATTTCCTCAAATTTGGTTTCCAGTATCCTGTTTAAAATGTCACTCATATGTTCTACCGTTATGTTTAATCCAGCCGCCCTGCAGCTCGCCACGCGGATCACGATGCGTCCAGTGCACCACACCGCCTTTGGGATTGTAAACGTATTCGCCACGAAAAGTGACAGTATCGCCAACCTTCAAATCGCCGATGCGCGGTGCAAGGTCGATATTGTGCGCGAACAACAAGGTTTTGCCGTTACCAATGCCTACCAGAAACTTTTGATGCCGCGAGCCTTTATTGTCATCCGGCAGCAGCTTTTTCACTGCGCCTTCACCCTCCAGCCAGACGTTGGATAGTTTGCGCTGATATGCATCGTTGAGCGCATCGTTCGTTGTGCTGGAAACCGCCTGCTGCGCGCTTTCCGACATGGCGGCAGATTGCGGCACCTCGGCACGGCAAGCCACTGCCAGCAAAGCAATTAACAATATCAATAGCCGCCTAAGCAACATGGGTGGCTTTTCCTTGTGGGGGAAAATCGTCCATCCGGACGTTGGCGTAAACGTGGGTTTCGGCGGGTGTGCGGCTCATGAGGCTGCGTTGGTCAGCTGCACCAGCAGGTGTAGTTTTTGCAGTGCAGCGCCATTATCGATCACTTGGGCGGCATGCCGAATTGAAGCGTCCAGACTAGCTTCCAGACCTGCCACATAAATTGCCGCGCCCGCATTCAACAGCACGATGTCGCGCGCCGCGCTCTGTGTGCCGATACTTGATTTTCCCTCCAGCACATCCAGAATCATGGCTTTGGATTGCTCCGCATTCTCAACACGAATACTTTTGAGAGAGTGTATCTTCAAGCCGAATTGCGATGGGTTAAGCGTGTATTCGCTGATTTTGCCGTCTTTAAGCTCGGCCACGTAAGTGTCGCCAGAAAAAGAGATCTCGTCCATGCCATCGGCGCCATGCACTACCAGCACATGTTCGGAACCCAGTTTTTGCAGTACGCGCGCCAGCTTGCCTGTCAGCTCCTTGTCAAATACGCCCATTACCTGCCGCTTGGCAGAAGCAGGGTTGGTCAGCGGCCCCAGCAAATTGAACAAGGTACGCACGCCCAACTCGCGCCTTACTGGCGCAGCATGCTTCATCGCACTGTGATGATTGGGCGCGAACATGAAACCGATACCAATCTCATTGACGCTTTTGGCCACTTGCTCCGGTGTCTGGTTGACATTAACCCCCAGCGCTTCCAGCACATCGGCGCTGCCGCTGGTGGAAGATACCGAACGTCCGCCATGCTTGGCGACTTTGGCGCCTGCGGCTGCGGCCACAAAAGCGCAGGCGGTGGATACGTTGAAAGTCTGGATGCCATCACCACCCGTGCCGCAGGTATCCACCAGATACGCTTTTTCCTGAATATCCACCTTGGTGGAGAGCTGGCGCATCACGGTTGCCGCTGCGGCAATCTCATCTACTGTCTCGCCCTTCATGCGCAAGGCAATCAACAAAGCCGCGATTTGCGCAGACATGAGCTCGCCGCCCATTACCTGCTGCATCACTGCAAGCATCTGGTCATGACTCAGGTCTTGGTGATTAAGTAGACTGTTGAGTGCTTCCTTGAACATCAGTACGCCTTAAGAAAATTATCTAAAAGCTCATGCCCATATTCGGTCAAGATGGATTCCGGATGAAATTGCACACCTTCTACTGGCAAGGTTTTATGCCGCACACCCATGATCTCGCCATCATCCGTCCAGGCAGTAATTTCCAGGCAATCGGGTATCGTCTCACGTTCGATAACCAGAGAGTGGTAGCGTGTCGCGGTATAAGGGTTAGGCAAATCCCTGAATACACCGACACTCTTGTGATGAATCAGCGAAGTTTTGCCGTGCATCAGTGTCTGGGCTTTGATGATTTTGCCGCCAAACGCCTGGCCAATGCTCTGATGCCCCAAACACACGCCCAGCAAAGGAATCTTGCCCGCAAATTCGTGGATCAAAGGCACGCTGATGCCCGCCTCATTCGGCGTGCATGGGCCAGGCGAGATGACGATATAGCGTGGCTTCAGCTCAGCTACTTTCTTCAGGTCTATCTCGTCGTTGCGGTACACCTGTACATCCTGCCCCAGTTCGCCAAAATATTGCACCAGGTTGTAGGTAAACGAGTCGTAATTATCTATCATCAGCAACATGACTATTCTCCCTTACCCAAGCCGGAAAGCGCCATTTCGGCCGCGCGCAGCACTGCACGCGCTTTGTTTTGCGTCTCTACCCATTCGTTATGCGGCACCGAATCAGCCACGATACCCGCGCCCGCTTGCACGTAGAGCGTGTTGCCTTTGACCACGGCAGTACGGATAGCAATCGCCACATCCATATCGCCATTGAATCCCAGATAACCGACCGCACCTGCATAGATACCACGCTTGCTTGGCTCCAACTCATGGATGATCTCCATCGCCCGCACCTTAGGGGCACCGGAAACGGTACCCGCCGGAAAGGTGGCTTTCAGTACATCAATCGCATCCATGTTCGGTTTTAACTTTCCTTCCACATTGGAGACGATATGCATCACATGCGAATAGCGCTCGATAACCATATTGTCTGTTACTTTGACAGAACCGATTTGTGCGACACGACCTACATCGTTGCGCCCCAAATCCATGAGTTGCACATGTTCAGCACGCTCTTTCGGGTCTGCCAACAGCTCTTCGGCCAGCGCAAAATCCTGCTCGCGCGTCTTGCCACGTGGGCGCGTACCGGCAATCGGTCGCACCGTCACGGCATCATCTTCCAACCGCACCAGAATCTCCGGCGATGCCCCCACGACATGGTGGTCGCCCATGTCGTAATAGAACATGTAAGGCGATGGATTGAGGCTGCGCAAGGCGCGATATAAAGTTAATGGGTGTGCGGCAAATGGTTGGCTCATGCGTTGCGCCAGCACTACCTGCATGATGTCACCTTCCAGGATATACTGCTGCGCACGCTTGACCGCGGCTTTGAAATTAGCTTCTCCGAATTCGGAGACTGCCTCAACAGGCGCATGAGTATTGGCTTCCGGGGCATCCGCCGTAGCGTGCATTTGTTGCTGCAGCGCCTGCAAACGCGCCATCGCTTTATCGTAGGCACCTTGTTCCTGCGGGTTGGCGTATACGATCAGATACAGCTTGCCACTCAAGTTATCCACCACGGCAATCTCTTCCGACACCATCAGCAGTACATCCGGCACGCCAAGCGCATCCGGTTTATCGTTAGCTGCGAGGCGTTTCTCGATATAAGCAATGGTTTCGTAGCCGAAATAACCCGCCAGACCGCCCGTAAAACGTGGCAGCCCGGTGTAAGGCAACTGCTCGGCCGGTGGTGTGTTGAAGCGAGTCTGGAAAGCCTTGACGAAATCAAGTGGATTGGTATTTGCGTATCTCTCGACAGCTACGCCATCCTGCAGCACCTGCACTTCGAAACCACGCGCCAGTATGAGCGTTCTGGCAGGCAGGCCGATGATGGAATACCGCCCGAAACGCTCACCGCCTTGCACGCTCTCCAGCAAATAGGAATATGGCTTTCCAGCCAGTTTCAGGTAAAGCGATAACGGGGTATCAAGATCCGCCGGGGCATCCAGCACGAGCGGAATACGGTTGTAGCCTTGTTGCGCAAGGCTGTTGAATTCATTTAAAGTGAGTATGTGTGACATAAAATTCCCAAGTTTAATCAAGTGCAAAAAGTGGCGCGTAAAACTCCGCCGCAAGGTGGCTTATCGCCACCATCGCCAGCTGTCATGCCAACCAAATTGCAATTTGTGTACCTGGGAATTCATATCTTCTTGAATTAAACTGTTGCCAACGCGGCACGCAATTCTTTCACGACCGTGTCATAGCGATTCGGGTCAGAATCCAACCCTTTGGTAAAGATTGCGTTGCCGGCCACAAATGTATCCGCGCCTGCTCTAGCAATATCCACAATGTTTTGTGCGTTCACGCCACCGTCGATTTCCAGCCAGATTTCGCGACCGGTTTCTTTGGTGTAGGCGTCAATTTTAGCGCGTGCCTCACGCAATTTCTGCAGTGCGCTAGGGATGAATTTCTGGCCGCCAAAGCCCGGGTTTACCGACATCAGCAACACCATATCCACTTTATCCATCACATAATCCAGATAGTGCAGTGGCGTAGCCGGGTTGAATACCAGACCAGATTTACAGCCGTTGTCGCGAATCAGGTTCAACGTACGGTCGATATGCGTAGAAGCCTCAGGATGGAAAGTAATGATGTTTGCGCCAGCTTTGGCAAAATCCGGCACGATACGGTCTACCGGTTCAATCATCAAATGCACGTCGATCAAAGCGCCAACCTCTTTGGAGATATCACGAATTGCATCACACACCAGCGGGCCAATCGTCAGGTTGGGCACAAAATGGTTATCCATCACGTCAAAGTGCACAATGTCCGTACCGGATTTGATGACGTTTTCGATTTCCATGCCCAATTTGGCAAAATTGGCAGACAGGATGCTGGGGGCGATGCGGAATGTTTTGCTCATGATAATGTCCGTGACTTTAAATGTTGACTAATAATTCTATCCAAGTTGGTATTTTAACGCTATTTCTTGCTTAAGATAAGCGAATCGCCGAAAATTACGCCTATGCAATTATTTACCATCGGCGTCAACCATACCACCGCGCCAATTTCAATCCGGGAGCACGTCGCGTTCAACAACGAAACGTTGCGCCACGCCCTGAGCGACCTGACCGCGAAGAATGCCGCCGAAGCCGCGATTCTCTCTACCTGCAACCGCACCGAAATTTATGTGCAATCCGAGCAAGCCGATCTGATCGTGACCTGGCTGGCGGACTATCACCAGCTGGCGCCGGATAAGATCCAGCCTTACACTTACACCCTGCAAAACGAGGAAGCCGTAAAACACGCGTTCCGCGTGGCCTGTGGTCTGGACAGCATGGTGCTGGGCGAGCCGCAGATTCTCGGCCAGTTCAAGCAATCAGTCAAAATCGCACAGGAAGCCGGCACGCTGGGTACCTTATTGCACAAACTGTTTCAGCGCACTTTCGAAGTAGCCAAAGAAGTGCGCACTAACACCGACATTGGCGCCAGCAGCATTTCCATGGCGGCGGCGGCCGTCAAGCTGGCGCAGCGTATCTTCGGCGACATTCGTGACCAGCATGTAATATTTATCGGCGCGGGTGAGATGATTGAGTTATGCGCCGACCATTTTGCCGCCCAAAAGCCACGCAGTATCACTGTCGCCAACCGCACACTTGAGCGCGGTCAGGATTTGGCCGAGAAAATAGATACGCTTGGCGTGAAAAGCGAGGCGATTTTGTTGCATGACCTACCGAATCGCCTTGCCGACTTCGATATCGTCATCACCAGCACCGCCAGCCAGCTGCCGATTGTAGGGCTAGGCATGGTGGAACGCGCCGTCAAGGCCAGAAGACACCGCCCGATGTTCATGGTGGATCTGGCCGTGCCCCGTGACATCGAACCGGAAGTCGCCCAGCTGGACGACGTGTTCCTGTACACCGTGGACGATTTGGCTCAAGTGGTTTCCGATGGCATGGATAACCGGCAGGAAGCCGCCGTAAACGCCGAGCAGATTGTGGCAGCGCGCGTGGAAAGCTTTATGCACTGGTTGAAAAAACGCGATGCCGTGCCCACTATCAAAGCCTTACGCGACCAGGCCGAAAGTCTACGCCAGATCGAGCTGGACAAAGCGCTGAAACAGCTGCAAAAAGGCGAGGCGCCGGAAAAAGTGCTGGAGCTGCTCAGCAGCGGCCTTACCAATAAGTTTTTGCACGCTCCCAGCCACGCACTAAATCAATCTCACGGCGATGAACATGTTCGTATCGAACATCTCTTACGCCAAATTTATCAGATCAAGAATTAAATGAAACCTAGCATGCTACAAAAGCTCGCCAACCTGAGCGAGCGCCTAGACGAAGTGAACCGCCTGCTTTCGAGCGAGGGAATCACCAACGACATGGACAATTACCGCAAGCTCACCCGCGAGCATGCCGAGATTACGCCTATCGTGGCGCAATACCACGCTTTTGAGCAGGCCGAGGCAGACTTGAAAACCGCGCACGAGTTGCTAAGCGACCCGGAGATGAAGGAGTTCGCGCAGGAGGAGATTTCCGCAGGCAAGGCCAAGCTGGAAACCATCGAAGCCGAGCTGCAAAAGCTGCTGTTGCCCAAAGACCCGAACGATGAGAAGAACATCTTTCTGGAGATTCGCGCTGGTACGGGTGGTGATGAATCCGGCCTGTTTGCGGGCGATTTGTTCCGCATGTACAGCCGCTACGCAGAACGCCAAGGCTGGAAGGTGGAAGTGGTGAGCGCCAACGAAGGCGAAGTAGGCGGCTACAAAGAAATCATCGCCAAAATCATCGGTTACGGCGCGTATTCCAAGCTCAAGTTCGAAAGCGGCGGTCACCGCGTGCAGCGCGTGCCGGATACCGAAACGCAAGGCCGCATCCACACCAGTGCCTGTACGGTTGCCGTGCTGCCAGAGGTAGACGAAGTGAGCGATGTAGTCATCAACCCCGCCGATATTCGCATTGACACCTTCCGTGCATCCGGTGCGGGCGGTCAACACATCAACAAAACCGATTCTGCCGTGCGCATTACGCACTTTCCCACCGGCATTGTGGTGGAATGCCAGGACGGCCGCAGCCAGCACAGCAACAAAGCGCAAGCCATGATGGTGCTTGCTGCGCGCATCAAGGCCAAACAAGTGGATGAGCAAAACAGCAAAATCGCCAGCGAGCGCCGCAATTTAATCGGCTCCGGCGACCGCAGTGAGCGCATCCGCACCTACAACTACCCGCAAGGCCGCATTACCGACCATCGCATCAACCTCACGCTGTACAAAATTGACGCGATTACCGAAGGCGATATGGACGAACTGATTGGCGCACTGGCAGCGGAACATCAGGCAGATTTGCTCGCGAGTTTGGGTGAGGAAAGTTAATTGTGACCGTCCAATACTCAAATCAGGTACTGGACAATCTTATCGCACCAAGCTCGTAGAACTCGTAGGGCGGATTAGCAAAGCGTAATCCGCCGCATGGAAACGCTACAACCCCTTAAAACCTTCCTTCGGCGCAATACGCTTCGCTATTGACGCCCTACAAGGCATTGCGCCGCATGGTTTTGACTTACCTCCCCTTGCCGCGCCTGAAGGTTAGCCTACACTGCAACTTCGTTGTCTTTGATCACTTTCTTTTGCACAAACAAAAGAAAGTGGTTAGCTGTCAGGCTACCCCCGACAAAACTCCTCACCCTAACCCTCTCCCCTTAAAAATGGGCGAGGGGATGCTTTTTTGTTTTAGCTGGATGGCCGTACCTCGAAACTTCGGCTTTTAGCCTTGTTTCCTCGCCTTCGCGGGAATGACGATGTAATAGGCGACCCCGGCAAATTTTCACCCGTTCAACCTGCTGTTAGATACGCGTTTTTCAACTTGATGTAATGATTGGCAGAATACATGAAGT